>Ga0334898_1000695_pt1 | contig 48277 bp, 43 predicted proteins | sample GraSluR3_MG_10_FD_207228 | JGI IMG/M metagenome (GOLD analysis project Ga0334898, IMG submission 207228) | Sludge microbial communities from methane-producing bioreactor in Wageningen University, Netherlands - Granular Sludge_3_08-R3 | ecosystem: Engineered > Bioreactor > Anaerobic >... | reverse complement strand
CAACATCCACTGTAGACTTGCAATTGGTAGCTAAAGCGTTAATGATTTTAAAGATTCCATAAGGGGCAATTTCCAATTGCCGGCTTACTGCCCGGTAGCTTGCCTCCGAATCATAATACAGCTGGCAAGCTTTAATCTGCAGGGAAAAATTAACTGGATGATCCTCTCCAGGCCTAAAGGTCCGTTTGCAATCATGACAGTACCAGCGTTGGTAAGATAGGGTCCTTTTGCCAAAAGAGGTCTTTCTCTTTTTGGACCGGGTTCCATGTCTTTTGGTATTGAGGCTGGCACAGAAAATGCACCGTTTCTTTCGCATAATAGACCCTCCTTAGCGTGTTGAACACGCTAATACAATAAGGTCTATCATACAACATCAATAAATATGGGTGTTTTAGACACATTTTGTCAAAGAACAGCAACCAATTTTTTACACGCTGTGAAATATTTATTGTTTTTTAAAATACTTATTTTAGTTGGTTTCTGAATTTTATATATATGTGATGCAATAATTTATTGTACAATAATCATTTTTATTCTACTCAGCCTCTAAAAAGGTATATCTTCTTCATTGTTATCTTCTTCCGCATTATTATTTTCCTGGTCAGGACCATTCTCATCATTTAAAGAACCTTCTTCATATTGCTTATTTTTACTGTAATTATCTTCTGTGGTATTGCCAGTGTCCTTCATGTAATCTAAAAATTGTACACTGCGAGCATTGATTTCGTATGTTACTCGCTTATTTCCTTCTCTGTCCTGCCAGGAGTTAGATCTTAATTCTCCATTAATCGCAACTCTTTTTCCTTTTTTTAAAAATTGTGCACAATGCTCTGCCTGTCTTCCCCAGGCTGATACATTTATAAATAATGTATCCTCTACATTATTACCTTCTTGATTTCTAAAGCTTCTGTTGATAGCCAGACCAAACTTGCATACAGCAGTTCCAGAGGGTGTATATCTTAACTCTGGGTCCCTTGTTAAACGGCCTATACCTGCAAAAGCATTCAAATCACCAAAAGATGCCATAAAATTCCTCCCTATCCTATATAGTATAAAATTACTTGTACTTGTACATAATAAATATTGCACCCACAAAGCGGGATACTCTAAGATCATCTAAAAGATGTTATAGTTTTTGTTAAGTTTTAGCTCTTTTTATTTCGTTTTTCTATTTATACTTTAGCTATAATATTTTTTAAGCAATTCAATTTCCAACTTTGTATTTCAGGTAAAAATTTTCATCTATCTCAATCTTAATCTTTTTATGGTAAAACCATTTCATATAACCACTAACACCTTCTGAGAAAGTGTTTTTTCATGGTTGAACAAATTTTCCTCAATGAGCTACGATATTTATCAATTTATCAGTTATATATACTATCTTATCAATTTTTTTATCATTAATCCACTTTTTAACTTTTGGTAATTCCAGCACCTTTTCTTTGATTTCTTTTTCTGATATATTTGGTACTACTTTTATTTTTTCCCTTAATTTACCGTTTATTTGTACAACAATAAGGATTTCATCCTCTTTTATTGCATTTGGATTATATTGTGGCCATGGTTCTGAATAAAGGCTTTTCTTATATCCTATTTCATGCCATAATTCTTCACAAAAATGTGGGGCAATTGGATTAAGCAGTTTAATGGTTGTTTCTATTGCTTCTTTAAATATTAATATATGCTGCCGACTCATCCGGGATATTTTTATGTTAAAAGCATATAAGCTATTTACCAATTCCATAATAGCACTAATAGCAGTGTTGAAATGAAAACGTTCTTCAATATCTTCAGTCACTTTCCTAATAGTTTGATGTGTTTTTCTTTTTAAATCCTTGATATCCTTATTTAACGCATTATCATCTATAATCTTATTTTTACTAATATCTTTATCCTGGAATAATTCTTGATATTGATAAACCAGTCTCCAAACACGATTTAAAAAACGATAAGCGCCTTCCATGCCCTTATCACTCCACTCCATATCAACCTCTGGAGGGCTTGCAAAGAGAATCATTACTCTCGTTGCATCAATTCCGTATTTAGAAAATATCTCACCCGGAGTAACAACGTTGCCTTTGGATTTTGACATCGCGGCCCCATCCTTACACACCATTCCCTGTGTAAATAGTCTTTTGAAAGGCTCTTTGAAATTAAGATACCCCATGTCATTAAGAGCTTTGACAAAAAAGCGAGAATACAGTAAATGCAAGATTGCATGCTCTACCCCTCCAATATATTGATCAACTGGCATCCAGTAGTGCAATTCCTCTTTATCAAAAGGCATACTATTAGAATGTGGGGAACAAAAACGTAAATAATACCAAGACGAACAAACAAAAGTGTCCATAGTATCAGTTTCCCTCCGTGCTTTTTCTCCACATTGAGGACATACAGTATTAAGAAATTTTTTACTGGATAATAGTGGGGATAGGCCAGTTGGTTTAAAATCAACATCATCTGGCAAATAAACGGGTAAATCTTCTTCTGGTACTGCTACAATTCCACATTTTTCACAATAGACTATTGGTATAGGCGCTCCCCAATATCTTTGTCTTGAAATTAACCAATCGCGCAATCGGTAGTTAATTTCTTTGTTACCTATACCATTTTTCTCCAGATATTCTGTAATAAGTTCTTTTCCTTTTAAGTTAGTAAGTCCATTGAATTCGCCAGAATTCACCATTATTCCTTCACCATCATAAGCTTCTTCTAAAGTATCTCCAGATAGTTCTATCTTTGCAGGTTGTATTACTACTCTAACTGGTAAATTATATTTTCGGGCAAAATCCAGGTCTCGCTGATCATGGGCTGGTACAGCCATAACCATTCCAGTCCCATATTCCATCAATACATAGTTTGCAATCCAGATAGGAACATTTTCCTGGTTTAGTGGGTTAATAACATATTGACCGGTAAAACAGCCTTTTTTTTCAGCTGTAGCCAAATCTTTTTCTGCTATATTTTCCTTAGCAATTTCTTTCTTAAACTGTTTAACCTGTTTTTCGTACGTTGTACCAGCAGTCAATTTTTCAACTATTGGATGTTCTGGAGAAAGGACAAAAAATGTTACACCAAAAAGCGTGTCAGGCCTGGTAGTGAATACTGAAACAGTTTCATCACTTCCATGAATTTTAAATTCTACTTGAGCACCCTCACTTCTTCCTATCCAATTCTTTTGCATAGTCAAAACACGCTCAGGCCATTCCTCCAGGATATCCATGTCATCCAAAAGCTGTTGGGCATATTCAGTGATTTTAAAAAACCACTGAGATAATTCCTTTTTATTCACCTGTGATCCGCATCTCTCACATTCTCCATTTACAACCTGTTCATTTGCCAGAACAGTTGCACAGGATGGACACCAGTTGACAACAGCTTTTTTCTTATAAGCTAATCCATTTTTATATAGTTGTAAAAACATCCATTGTGTCCACTTGTAGTATTCAGGACTACAGGTTGATATTTCCCGATTCCAATCATATGTTATCCCCATTGCTTGAAGGGTATTTTTCATTTTTTGTATGTTGTTTTTTGTCCAAATTGCAGGATGTATTTGATTCTTAATTGCTGCATTTTCTGCCGGCAAGCCAAATGAATCCCAACCCATTGGATGCAAAATATTAAACCCTCGACTATGCTTATAGCGTGCTACCACATCACCAATAACATAATTCTTTACATGCCCCATATGGGGTTCACCTGAAGGATAAGGGAACATTTCCAACACATAATACTCTTTTTTTCTTTCATCTACCTTGCTTTCAAAATATTTTTGGTTATTCCAGTATTCTTGCCATTTTTTTTCGACTTCTAAAAAATCATATTTTTCTTTCATCAAATTGCACTCCCCTTAAAATAGAAAACCCGTCACCTGTAATTCAAAATATTACAAGGGACGAGATTTCCCGTGGTACCACCCTTTTTTAGTAGATATTGTTGGTGGAGCTGGCGGGAATCGAACCCGCGACCTCCTCCACGCCAAGGAGGCACTCTCCCAACTGAGCTACAGCCCCATCTACCCTCTTTCTATCTTTAACGCTAATAGGCGACCCAGGTTACTATTAATATTGTATTAGCTCATATTATATTTTTCACCCGGTTGTGGTACAGATGAGTTTCTTGAGACAATGTGCCAGATTTCACCTATTCTGACTCTCTGCTTTCATTTAATCCCAATATATTTTCTGTACTATTATAATTAATCAAAAAAAACTTTTATAATTATAATTAAAGTTACTTTAAAAGTCAATTAAGCGAAATAGTGGATTTTTTAAGTAAACTTTTATAATATAAATTACTAAATTGAATAAATAAGTGCAGGTCATCTTATAAAACAACAATGTTCCTGCACTCATTTTACTTAATGCATGTTTTTATATTATCTGTAATAAAGTAGTTCTTAGGTATGATATTTATAAGTTTGATTTAATCATCCCCGCCTAGCCACCAAATAATTCCGACAATTGCTGCAATTATTGCTGCAATCCAATACCATTCTAAATCTCCGAATAAACCCATAAAAATTCCACCTCCCTTTTATTTTAAAAAATAATTACTTGTTTTAATTATAATGATTAAAACTCTTTTAAACAAGACCTTTTAAAAAATTTTTATGTTTAAATAGTTTTACCTATATTAATTTATAGGTTATGATTCTGATTCATTCTCTTTTTTTGCTTGCGCAACAATTTCCTGGGCAATTTGATTGGGTACTTCTTCATAATGTGAAAATTTCATGGTAAACATTCCCCTGCCCTGGGTAATTGAACGTAAATCGATAGAATATTTAAATATTTCTGCTTGAGGAACCTGGGCCCGAATAATTTGTCTACCCTTTTCAGACTCATCCATTCCCATAATTTTACCACGTTTACTATTTAAATCTCCAATTATGTCTCCCATATATTCTTTTGGCACTGTAACTGCTAACTCATAAATTGGCTCTAATAATACAGGGTCAGCATCAGCTGCACCTTTTTTAAATGCCATAGAACCTGCGACTTTGAAAGCCATTTCTGATGAATCTACAGTATGGTAGCTTCCATCATACAAAGTTGCCCTAATATCTACTGTGGGATATCCAGCAACTACACCTTTTCGCATGGCTTCGATAATGCCTTTTTCAACAGCTGGACGATATTGTTTTGGTATCACTCCACCTACAATTTTATCAACAAATTCAAACCCTTTACCCCGACCCAGTGGTTCGAATTCTACAAAACAATGTCCATACTGTCCACGGCCTCCGGATTGTTTCTTGTATTTTCCCTCAGCTTGCACTTGTTTTCGGATTGTTTCTTTATAACCGACTTTTGGTGTATTTTTCTCTATTTCAACTCCAAATTTTGTTTCCATTGTTTCAATAACTACGTCCAAATGGGACTCTCCCATACCCGCGATGATAGTTTCACCGGTATCTTCGTCCCGGTAAACCTTAATAGTTGGCTCCTCTTCCACAATACGGTTAATGGAAATACTTAGTTTATCCTCATCTCCTTTACTCTTTGGAGATATAGTCAGTTTCATAATTGGTTCAGGATATTCGATTCTTTTAAATTCAACGGGATGCTCTTTGTCACACAAAGTATCACCGGTATTTGTTTTCTTTAACTTGGCAATAGCCCCGATTCCACCGGGGACTACTTTGGATATGGGTGTTTGTTCTTTACCCTGCATTCTATAAATTTTTGCAACCTTATTTTCAATATCATGAGTTGAATTGTATACAGAAGAATCTGAATTTAATTCTCCTGAAAAAACTCTAAAATATGTTAGATTTCCCACATAGGGATCAGCTACAGTCTTAAAAACTAAAGCAGTAAATGGGGAATCATCGGCTGAACGCTTAATCTTTAATTCCTTCTGTTCATTTAAATCTTTGACTTCAATATCAGGCAAATCAACCGGACTGGGTAGATAATTTTTAATAAAATCAAGCAGCAGCTCAATCCCAATATTCTTTGTAGCTGAGCCACACAATACCGGGAATACTTTTCTGTCCACTATTCCACCTCTGAGACAGGAAAGTATTTCTTCTTGAGTTAGCTCTTCACCATCAAGGTATTTCATTAATAACTCATCATCATATTCTGCGACAGCCTCTATCATTTTCTGTCTATATTCATTAGCTTTATCTTGCAGGTCAGCAGGAATTTCTTTCTCTTCGAATTGGTTCTTACCTTCAGCCTCTGCCTTAAAATAATAAGCTGTCATTTTCAGTAAATCAACAACTCCTTCAAAACTCTCTTCAGAACCTATGGGTAATTGAATTGGAACGGCATTCTGCCCAAAATTTTCCTTGAGCATTTGACTTATTCGGTCAAAATCTGCTCTCTCTCTATCCATTTTGTTAATAAAGAAAATACTGGGTAATTTAAATTCCTCGGAATAATCCCAAACCTTTTCAGTCTGTACTTCCACACCTGATACACCACATACCACTATTAAGGCAGTGTCTACTACACGTAAACTTGTTTTGGTATCAATTATAAAGTCCAGATATCCCGGTGTATCAATAATATTAAAAGTTGAATCTTTCCAATTTAGATATGCTAAAGACGAATTTATAGTTATTCCTCTTTTTGTTTCTTTTGGATCATAATCAGAAACTGTATTTCCCTGTTCTATTTTTCCTAATCTGGTTATCATATTAGAGTCAAAAAGCATTGCTTCTGTTAGAGATGTCTTGCCGGAATCTCCATGGCCAACAATTGCAAAAGTTCTTACATTGTCAACATCAATTTTAGTCACCCTCGTTCCTCCTTGAAATTATAAATTATCAAAACTATTCTATCAAATAATATAAAATATGGCAAAAGATAGTTAATTGAGATATATTAACCCCTTATTTAATAACATATTTATTAAAATCTTATCTAATTATTAGAGAAGATGATATTTCTTCTATTCTTTTAAAAACATGCTGAATCTTTATGAGATAATCTTCTATTTGAAACTGTTCCGGTGGTTCAACAATCAAATAGCCCTGGTATTGTATCTGCTTTAAATAATTAAATAGTTGATACCAGGGGAAATAACCTTTTTCGGGCAATAAATGCAAATCTGTTTTCCCATTATTATCGTGTATGTGTATATGTAATAACTTATTCTTCCAATCAATTGGCTCTTTATCTAATCTCAGAATTCCTTTTTCATTTTCTTCTTGGTTAAGAAGGAAATGCCCTGTATCCAGACATACTCCCAGATATTCTGATGATATTTTATCTAAAATTTTCTGGATTTCAAACCAGTTATCCCCCAATCTACCTGGAATGGTGTTCTCTAGAGCTATCTTTATCTCCCATTGACTGCTAAACTCCACAATTTCGGATAAACTATCGATACATTTCTTCATTCTCGTTTCTCTTTCTACTATGCTATTACACTTTCCTCCCGGGTGAACAACAATTATTTTTGCATTTAACCTCAATGCTACCATGATTACTTTCTCGATTTCTCGAACTGATTTAACTCTATCATACTCTTCCGGGCTGGATATATCTACACCATTCATAGGCATATGAATAGATTTGACTGATATATTATTATCATTAATCTCTTTTTTAATCTTCTCAATAGTTTTGGGATCCTGATAATCAAAATGATTGTCATTGGGTCTGATTTCAATATTATTAATCCCAAAAGTATTTAATAATGGTAATAATTTTGTAATGTTCTCATGGTAAAACACCATAGTTGATATAGCAAGCTGTAAATTCATTTTTCCTCACTCTACCAATATTTTTTGCTAAATAATATTTTTTTAGTTCTATAACTAAATCTAAATTAAAGATTCAAGGTATTTTTCTAATGAAAAAGCGGCAATCGCGCCTTCACCACAAGCCGTCACTACCTGCCTTAATTTTTTAGCACGGACATCTCCACAGGCAAAAATACCTTCTACTTTAGTTTTCATATCGTCATCTGTTAAGATATAGCCATAATCATTGACTAGTTGGGAGCTAAAAGTCTTGAGAGAAGGATAAACAGGGATATATCCGGTAAAAATGAATACTCCCTGGCATTTAAAAGGTTTTTCCTGATTGTTCTTAACATTTTTTAATTGGACTTCTTCGACTTTCTCATTTCCTTTTATTCCTGTAACAATAGAATCCCATATAAAATCTATTTTTTTATTGTCGAAAGCTCTTTCCTGGAGTATTTTGGTAGCTCTTAATTTATCCCTTCGATGTACTACATATACTTTGTGAGCAAATTTAGTTAGGAACAAGGACTCTTCTATTGCTGTATCCCCACCTCCCACAACAATAATATCTTTTTCACGGAAAAAAGCGCCATCACAGGTGCCACAATAAGATACTCCCTTCCCGATGTATTCTTTTTCACCTGGCACTCCCAGCTTACTTGCTTGAGCACCTGAGGCAATAATAATTGATTTGGTATAAAACTCTTTTGAATCAGCCTTAATCCGGAATTTTCCTTTTCTCGGTTCTCCCGTGCTTGATATTTCAAACACATCTCTATTCTGAATCTCCAAGCCAAATCTTGTAGCCTGGTTTACAAAAAGCTGCATTAATTCAGGGCCTAAAATACCATCCGGAAAACCGGGATAATTTTCAATCATCTCAGTAAGATTTGCCTGCCCACCTGTAAGCCCTTTTTCCAGCAATAAAACATCAATCCGGGAACGACTCAGATAAATTCCTGCAGTTAATCCTGCGGGGCCTCCACCGACAATAATTGCTTCATATATTCTGTTATTTGTTTTATTCTTATCCATATACGCCTACCTCTTTTTAATCAATTATAACAATAATTAGATAGAGTTAGAGTGATCATCTTTCTTTTTTAATATTTCTAAGGAACCGAACTCTATTTCTATCCTTGCATTTTTCAGGGAACCCACATCTTTCAAAGGAGAAAGCATGCCATAAATCATATTTTGATATAATTTGGCCATGAATGGATTAAGGTACACTCTCTTCTTATTAATTTTTATTGTAATTAAATCCTGGTAATAAATACATTTCTGCTGATTTTCAATACCTTGAACAATAGCCTGGGCTAAACTATAACAATTACTATATCCGCATTTCCCACAATTCATATCCGGAAGCATAAATGCTTTTTTTTCTAACTGGTTTACTATTTCTTCTAAATCTTTCTTTTCTGATATTAAATAATCAACTTTTTTCTTTTCTTTTAAGGAAGAATCCAGACTAACAGAAAATAAGGCAAGTCCATCATCCAGTATTTGTTTATTATCTTCTTTTCTCAAGCAAATAATTTTTGGGAAATATTTTATATTCTTAAATCCTTCTATAATAAGAAAATCAGCATTAATGTAAGAGGCTATCTCTGCTAAATTATATTCTCCTTTTAAAATAATCTCAGTATTTTCAGGGGTTATGAGTCCAATCTGCTTTACCTCTTTCATGATTTTACCGGTATCGGTATTTCCATGTTCAACAGGCTTACTGGAATGCTTAATAACAGCTACACATTTACCTCTGCTCATTAATAACCTGGTAATAGCCATTGTCAATGTTGTTTTGCCACTTTTTTTAAAACCAACTATGCCAATTGCCTTCATCTTTTTACCTCCTGTACCCCTCTATTTTACAATTGCTCTAACTATACCAAAAGGTATTTTAATTGGCAAGTTACTAAATTCTATATTATAAAAAAATTATTTAGAAAATAATTATATTTCCCTGTATCTCTTAATCTTTAAATAAGAAAAATAAAATGAATCATTTTATAGATATTAACAAACAGCAATTTAAAAATAGCTTGACAAAATATTGAAAATACAATAATATTTTTCATTGGAAACTAAAGAGAAGGAGCTTTTGTTAATGCCAACTTATGAATACCAATGTAAAAAATGTTGTTATACTTTTGAAAAATTTCAATCTATTACTGCCAAACCATTACAACATTGCCCCAAATGCAATGGAGAGGTTTTTCGTTTAATCAGTAAAAATGGCAGTTTTATTTTGAAGGGAAGTGGTTATTACAGTACGGATAACCGGAAAAGTCACAGCCCTAAAGAAAATAAAAGTTTATCTGATAGCACAACAAAAAAGAATACAGAAAAATCAGGTACTGAGGTCAAGAAAAATACCGCCACAGAAACAAAAAAAGAATCAGCTAATACTTAAGCAATAAATTTTTCCACCTGGTTTTTATTTGCATTTTTTTTATTTTTTTTTGCAACTCTGTTAATACTTTATCTGCTGCTTCTTTACCCAAGCGCATGCATTGCTCTGGTTTGCTAAAATTCCACCAATCAATATGATGTATTTCGGGAGAAATAACAAAATCTGCTTTATCAAGCTGTACTTTCCTTAATTCTTTAGAGGTAATCTTCTCAGACCGTACTAATATATCAATTGCATTTTTATATTTTACTTTTTTCTTGAGCTTCCTGGTAATATTAGAAGCAATAATAAAATTAGCCCCCAATTTCCTAACAGCCTCAATCGGAACATTGTCAATAATGCCCCCATCAACCAATAACTTGTTATGTAGTTGAACAGGTGGGAAAATTCCCGGAATTGCACAACTTGCCATAAGCGCAGGTATTAATCTACCGTTATTTAAATGCACTTCTTCGCCTCTAACTAAATCGGCTGCTACAGCAATAAATGGTAATTTGGTATCATTAAATTGTTTTTCGTCAAAGATTTCTTCAAACAACTTTTCCATCATCATTCCATCATTTATACAAGTTTTGCTTAATTCTGTATGTAAAAAATAACTTTTTTTAATAAACTCAGTTAATTTCCCCCAGGGTAATATTTTTCTATCTTCTTTATTAAACTGGCTAAAATCAAATTGATTTTTATATTGATTCATTTTTTCTGCTAATTCTTGTGCTGTTTTACAAAGTCTCTGGCTATCCTTATGTAAAGCATAAAAAGCTCCAACCACTGACCCCACAGAAGTCCCTGCAATGAAATCAATAGGAATCCCTCTTTTCTCCAGAGCCTGTATTATCCCTACATGGGAAAGACCCCGGGCGCCTCCCCCACCCAAGGCCAATCCAATTTTAAAATGATTTTTTATCAATTTATAAAACCCCTTTATTGTTTAAGCTGTACATATTTTACTAAGAAAAATTATTTTAGGTTATCAAGGTCTTTCTTCACTATTCTTCTTTTTCAATATTTTTTCAGTAAATTGTTCTAAATCAATTATATATCTCTCCACTTCTCCCGCGCCAATTTTTTCAATTTCATCATAAGCGGTTACTTCAAACTTTAAACGATTTTGAAATATTTCTTTTAATTCTGCCTGTGCCGTTACTGTCATTCCTTCAGGGGTCGGAGCCAGGTGTTTAATTGTTATTGATGTTCCAACAGTAATGTAACCCGGTGGCAAATATTTTTTAACAGCATCTATTGCAGCATTATCCATTAATGAAACAAGCATCGGCGTAGCAAAAGAAGGCGGCATAGGTTTGTAGAATCTCTCTGCCATATTATCTGTACTTACCACAGTTTGAGAAATACCTTTCATTCCTTTTTCTAAATCAAACTCTAACATTCTTTACCTCCTTAAAAAGTATTTATATAATTGTCAAACCTTGTATCTTATGAAATACCTTTATTTAATTATAACAAATTTTTCTATTTATATAATAATTAAATGTTATTTTAATTATATTTCTGCAAAATTTAGAAAATAATTAATATCCCATAAATTCTGATAAAGAATTAAAAGATTATTTACAATAACCAGTTGTAGATATAAATAATTGCCAGGATACTAACTTATTGAGGTTGTGCTATTTAACATCATTCGAATCTATCAATATTATATATAATATATTGTTTTTATTATGTTGCATGAAATTATATAGAATGGATGATGGAGTCATCTTGTAATAGAAACTAAAACCCTGCACTGTTATCTATTTACAATTATCAAAATAACGTTTATTTTCCCCAAAAAAATTTACCACTTGCATAATTAAATATTAGGTAATTCACAATATAAAAACAGAAGTAATTGTAAATGTAGTATTTCTTAAACCAACCAGGTGTATATAATTACAATAGTTATAGTAATTATTGGCCGATAAAAAAATTTATAGCAGATAAGTGTTAATTATTTTATTCAATTTCATAATTGGGAGCTTCCTTGGTTATAATTATGTCATGCGGATGACCTTCTCTGAGTCCAGCATTGGAAATTCTGAGTAAACGGCTTTTTTCCTGTAATTCTCTTACTGTTCTTGCACCACAATAGGACATACCTGCTCTCAAACCCCCCATTAACTGTAAAACACAATTAGAAAGTGTACCTTTATATGGTACTCTTCCTTCTATGCCTTCAGGTACTAATTTTTTGTCTTCATTGTCTTCCTGGAAATATCTGTCTTTACTGCCTTCTTTCATTGCACCAACTGAACCCATTCCCCGGTATTCTTTATAGCTTCGTCCCTTATACAGGACAACTTCACCTGGACTCTCCTCTGTACCAGCAAAAAGACTTCCAATCATTATTGAATCAGCACCTACCGCCAGAGCTTTACAGATATCGCCTGAATAGCGGATACCTCCATCAGCAATTAATGGAATTTTGGCTTCTTTGCACGCTCTAGCGCACTCCCTAATAGCATATATTTGTGGAACACCGACTCCAGTTACTACTCTGGTTGTGCAAATAGACCCAGGACCTATCCCAACTTTTATTGCATCGACACCTGCTTTAATCAACCGTTTAGCACCTTCGTAGGTTGCTACATTTCCACCGATGAGTTCAATAGAATATTTTTCTTTAATTTTTTTAATAGTATTGAGAACCCTTTCAGAATCTGCATGTGCAGTATCGACAACTAAAACATCAGCATGTGCTTTAACCATTGTTTCGACTCTCTTAAAAGTATCAGCAGATACACCTATCGCCGCCCCGACTCTTAATCGGCCATTTTCATCTTTGCATGCGTTAGGATATTGCCTAACCTTTTCAATATCCTTAATGGTAATTAGCCCTCTCAGGATATAATCCTCATCTACCAAGGGCAATTTTTCAATCCGGTTTTTATGCAATATTTTTTTTGCTTCTTCCAAAGTAGTTCCTACTTTACCTGTAATAAGAGGCTCCCTGGTCATTACCTCGCCTATTTCAATTTCAATATCTTCCAGGAAACGAATATCACGATTTGTCAGGATTCCAACTAGCTCCTTGTTATGATTTATAATCGGAATTCCGGAGATGTGATAATGCTGCATTAATTCTAGTGCATCCTTTACCCTTTTATTCTCTGTTAGGGCAATAGGTTCTACAATAATACCGCTTTCTGAACGTTTAACTCTATCTATTTCATGGGCTTGTTCTTCGATAGTCATATTTCTATGGATAATACCAATACCGCCTTCACGAGCAAGGGCAATAGCTAATCTGGACTCAGTTACTTTATCCATTGCAGCACTAAGCAAGGGGATATTAAGATTGATATTTTTAGATAAAGATGTGTTTAAATTTACATCTTTTGGAATCAACTCGGAATTTTGAGGAATTAACAATACGTCATCAAAAGTTAGTCCTATTTCCTTTATTAATTTTTCTTCCCACATATACATACCCCTTCTTTCTTAATATTCTTTAATTTCACAATCAATATAAAAAGTTAAATTTTAATCTATCTTATCTTTTATCATTTTAGATGTCAATCACATGGGACTATCAAAAATCAACTTTCTTTTTTTGTATGTTATTCAGCTTATAAATTATATTCAAACCCTTCAGGGTTAATAATGAATCCACTTTATCTATTTCCGGGCAACTTTTGCCTATTAATTCAGCCAATCCGCCGGTGGCAATTACTACCGGCTTCCCTTTCAGCTCATTTTTAAAGCATTCTATTAATTTTCCGGTCAATCCCAGGTGACCCAGAACAATTCCCGATTGTAAAGCCTGAATAGTGTTTTTGCCAATAGATTGTTCAGGTTTAATCAATTCTACTTCCGGCAATTTAGCAGTTCTCTCAAATAAGGCATTACTTGATAATTCTATTCCAGGGGCAATTGCTCCTCCAAGATAATTTTTATCCTTATCCAGGGCACAAAAAGTTGTTGCTGTGCCATAATCTATAATAATTGCCGGTACCTCATAAATACTGCTAACCGCAGCTGCATTTACTATTCGGTCAGCACCTAATTCTTCCGGATAATCTGTTCTTATCTTAATATTTAAGTTAATTTTTGAGTTTACTACAATAGGTTGTAAGCCAAAATAAACTCGGGACATTTTTTCCAGTATCCATATTAACGGTGGCACTACACAAGAAATTGCAATACCCTTAATATGACTATAGTTCAATCCTTTTTCATCCAAAAAGTTCTTAAACAGCATTGCAAATTCATCTTCGGTTTTTTTAAAATTTGTTGATATTCTCCAATGACCTATTATCCTATCACCTTCAAATACACCTATGGCAGTATGAGTATTTCCGACATCAACTACTAATAGCATAACGTTTACCTCTTTCTTCATACTTCATAAAAATTTAATAGTTAAAAATTCCTGACTCTAAACATCAATTCTGTATTCTTTTATCTTTGATTGCAGGTTTCTTCTGCTAATTCCCAGCTTAAGGGCTGTTCTGGTGCGGTTACCTTTATTTTGAATTAAATATTTTTTTATGGCCTCTTTTTCTATCTCTTTTAGAGAACCTTTTTTTACATTATCATAATTCTTATCAGGGAAAAAAGAAAGGGAATCCTGATCAATAATATCTCCTTTGCACATAATCATAGCTCTCTCAATTATATTTTCTAATTCCCTGATATTTCCGGGATAAGAGTAGTTATACATTATATCGAGAGCTTCTTTTGATAAGCGAGCTATTTTTTTATTCAAAACGCGGTTATATTTCTGAATAAAATGCTGAACTAATAAGGGTAAGTCATCTCTTCTGTCTCTCAAGGGAGGAATATTAATATGAAAAACATTAAGTCGATAAAAAAGGTCTTCACGGAAATTGCCTTCTTTAACTTCTTTTTCTAAATCTTTATTAGTAGCGGTTACAATCCTGGTATCCACTTTAATGCTTGTTGAACTACCTACTCTTTCAAATTCCTTCTCCTGTACTACTCGAAGCAGTTTTGCCTGGGTTTTAGGGCTTATCTCTGCTATTTCGTCCAGAAATATGGTTCCACCATGTGCAATTTCAAATCTTCCTATTCTCCTGGTATTGGCCCCGGTAAAGGAGCCCTTTTCATGACCGAATAATTCACTTTCTAAAATATTAGGAGAAAAGGCTATACAATTCGTAACTACAAAGGGTTTTTCATTTCTCGGGCTATTTTTATGTATTGACCTGGCAACTAATTCTTTACCTGTGCCGCTTTCTCCGGTAATTAGAATTGTGGTTGGTAAAGGGGCAACTTTTTCTATCATTTTCAGGACTTTTGCCATTGCCTGGCTTTGTGATATAATTTCTTCAAAATTGAATCGTCTATCTTCTTCTTCTTTATAATATTGATTCTCATTTTTCATTTCATTATGGCGAATCATACGGTCCAAGGTCATTTTTAATTCATCAAGGTCAAATGGTTTTACCAAATAATCAACAGCACCCAGTTTCATTGCCTCTACTGCTTCCGGAATAGTGCCATATGCTGACATCATAATAATTGGTGTATTTATATCCATTTCCTTTATTTTATTTATCATCTGCAGCCCGTCCATTTCAGGCATTTTTAAATCCAGTAAAATGGCGCTGTATTTTTCTCTGGCTATTTTTTTCAAAGCATCTATCCCGTTACAGGCTTCCTGAATTTCATATTCTTTTCCAGAAAGAACCCTTTTTAACATAATTCGGATGCTTTCCTCATCATCTACAACTAAAATCTTATTCAATTTCTTTTTGCCTCCCTTCCGGAAGAAAGATTCTCACAATGGTTCCTTTTCCTTTTTCAGAATCAATTTTTACAGTTCCCTGATGCATTTCAACTATGCTATAAGCAATAGAAAGTCCTAATCCATATCCCTTGTCCTTATTGGTAAAAAATGGGTCAAAAATATGCGGCAAATCAGATGAATCAACCCCTGTACCATCATCCTTTATCATAATTTGTATCATCTCTTTATCGTCAATAATCTTTAAGTCTAATGAAATAATAATCTGTCCTTTTTTCTCTATTGCCTGAATTGAATTCAAGATAATGTTTATCATGGCCTGTTTAAGTTTGTTTCTATCTGCATCAATAAATTGATTTCTGATATTGGTATGAAATTTAAAAGTAATATTCTTTTCACTTTTACCTAATTGCAGCAAATGAATTAATTCTGTAACCATCTCTTGTATTGAAAAATGACTGAGTGCTAATTTTTTGGGTCTAGAAAAATCAAGTATTTGATTAATTAATTGATTTAACCTATCCACTTCTTTCAAAATAATATTCAAATCTGTTCTTCGAACATCTTCTTTATCAAATGACTGGGAGAGAAACTGCGCTAAGCCTCTTATTGAACTCAGTGGGTTTCTAATTTCGTGTGCGATACCACTGGATAATTTCCCTAAAGACGCCAATCTTTTGTTGCGATTTATTTCCTCAGCCAGGTCCTTAATACGACTTATGTCTCTAATTAAAATAACCATTCCGGCATTTTGGCCTTTTTCACCTGAAAGTAATGATGAATTTACCTCAAGTATTTTTTTTGTTTTACTGTTGGTATAAATTTCAACTTCACTTTCTATTTTTTTCTTTTTCTGTAATCCTAACTGATAGATAGATTGATTATCTATTGTTATGGGTAATACATTCCCGGCAATTTTACCTATAACTTCATTCCTTTTTAATTGAAATATCTCTTCGCTTTTTTTATTAAATGTTTTCACTATATTTCGTTCATCAACTGAAATAACCCCGCTATCCATCGTTTCTAATAGTTTGGTAGTGTAATCTTTCATATTTCTTAGTGTTCTTTTTACTACCAGGTTTTCCTGCACCCTGATTATCATGTAAACACCTAAGATTAATAATATAAAGATAATCAAATAATTCAATATTATTCTTTGCTTTATCTGATTATAGCGTAAGTAATAACTCTCCATATTAATTCCGATTAATAAATACTTATCGTGCAAAAAAAGGTAACCAAACAAATCAGAAGAAAAGCGATCCTCAAAATCAAAAGGCTTAATTACCTGTAATATTCTTTTATTATCTGAATCAATTGTCTGGATATAATTAACAACCCCAGGCCTAGTTATTTCTACATTACTATCCCTTCTATTTTCATTAGTACTTAACCTGATATTACCATTACGGTCAATTACATCAATAAAAGATATTCCTTCTTTTTGAAATAAATCAAGCACTTCTCTTAGAATATCCCGATTTAATATAAATTCAGAGCCTAATGTTTGAATGGAAAAAGCAATATTTAATCCCTCAACCCTTGCTAATTCCCATAAATAATTCTTTTCTCTCTGCAGTTCATGAAAACTAATGTATCCCAAAATAATAAACAATAATAAGATTAAAGTGAAAATAAAATATGAATTATTCTTTCTAAATATGTTTTTGAACTTTTTAATTTTTATCATAATATTATATTCTTTTAAATATTAATTTGATATTAATATTCCTGCATTCATCATAAATTTTTTGCACCAAACAGAATAAAAAAGAGAACCGGTGTTACACGGTTCTCTTTTTTATCTCTTAATTAACAATCTTTTATTCTAATTCTTCAATTTTAACAGGAACATAATAGGTGTGCCTATCCCGGAATACTAGTAAAAGTAAGGTATCCCCGGTTTCTAAATTTTTTATTATTTCTTCCCATTCTGGGATAGATGATATCTCTTTTCGATTAGCTTCCAGGATAATATCACCAGATCTTATTCCCATATCATCAGCAGAGCTTCCTGGAATAACATCAACAATCACTAGCCCTCTTACCCATGGTAAATTGGCTTCACGGGCTATATCGGGTGTTACCTCTTCTACCTTTATTCCGGTTTGTTCGGAAAAGACTTTTTCTTTTGTCTCAACAACTTCGTCGGAAGGCATTTCTGCTATCTCAACTACAAAAATTGATTCTTCTCCATTTCTTTTAACTGTTAATTCTGCCTCTTCGCCAATCTCTAAAGCTCTAATGGTATCCTGCAGCTCCTGGGGCGTATTCACTGATACCTTATTTACTGCAATGATTACATCACCTCGAGCAAGACCTGCTTCCTCTGCCGGGCTATCCTCGATAACATCACCTACCAGCACTCCCTCGGCTTCTTCCAGGTCAAACTGTTCGGCAATCTCAGGTGTTACCTGCTGAATATAAACACCAAGCCATGATCTTCTTACTTTTCCAAGAGTAATCAAATCATCAAGATTTCTTTTGGCAACATTAACCGGTATAGCAAAACCAATGCCCTGAGCATAAGGAATAATTGCAGTATTAATCCCTACCACCTCTCCATCAGTGTTTAACAATGGCCCGCCGCTATTGCCTGGATTAATAGCAGTATCTGTCTGAATAAGGTTACGATATTCCTGTCCTTCTGAACCGGCACTTATATTTCTACCTTTAGCACTTACTACGCCCATAGTAACGGTTTTTTCTAGTCCATATGGATTACCAATGGCAATAACTATTTCACCTACCCTCAAAGAATCTGAATCTCCTAATTCTGCTACTGGAAGCTCATTGGCATCGATTTTTACAATTGCCATATCAGAAGTAATATCAGAACCAACAACTTCACCAATAAATTCTCGTCCGTCCGATAATGTAATCTTAATCTCTTCTGCGTTATGAACAACATGTTCATTGGTTAAAATATGCCCTTCGGTATCGACAATAAAACCTGAGCCGGCACCTTTTTGTGGAATACGTCTTCTAAATTCTTCAAACTGTTCAAAAAAACGTTCAAAAAATGGGTCGCTGAATCTGCTATTAAATGGTGATGTTTCTACATAACGCACCACATCGATATTTACCACCGCAGGCCCTACTGTTTCAGAAATCTGGGCAATATCATCACTGAGGGATTTTAGGGATTGTTGTGCAAAGACTGTATTGGAAAAAGTTAACACAAAAAATAACAGCATTACAAAACATACTGTATATCTTTTTATAATATTATTGTTTATCATATTTTTTCCTCCTTATTTAAAACTTAATATTTTTATTTAATGATTTTGTTTACCTTAATCTATCTGTTTCTTAGGTAAAAATTATAAATAACTATTGACATAAGAATTCATCTCCTTTTTATAAAATTTATTATCTAATTTATAATTTAAGCAATTCCTATGCCAATCCAAATTATTTACTAAAATATCTTAATATTTTTTATAAAATATCAAAATATTTGCAATTTATATAATATTAACAGGTATATAATGTACATTTTGCACTATTTAAATGCTGTTTCTGATGATAAAGCAAAATACTGGAACTGTAGCAAGTGTTTTTATAGAAAATTTTTACTTTACTGTGAAATAATTTCTCGTTTTAAAAAGGATTGTGAAATAATTTCGCATTTTAAAAAATCTACCTGTCAAAATAAATACTCTTTCCGGTAGCTGAAAAGGGAATTCCCATTACAAAACTGGCTTCGATTAACCCTATTTTTTTTGCAACTACTCCTGCTCTGTACATAATTCGATTATCCACACTTAAAATACCAGCCATTTTTGCTGCCGAACCAATGGCTATACCCATATCCAATACCCGAAAAGCACATTGTGGTCCATCAAATTCCGGACCTTTGTGCTCTTTACATTCTTCGCAAGTAGCAAATCCACAGGCACCGCAATTAAGTCCTAAAGGTTGTGCATCTTTTAGTCCAATTAGTAATACTACCGGAGAATTTTTAACATTCTCCCCATCACGGTCAAAATTACGCTTATTGTTCTCGATACCATATTTTATCATTTCTTCACCCAGTTTGACTACTTCATCACCATAAAGTGTTTTAATTGTTACAAAATCCTTGCCTGCGGATTTAGGTGCTGTTCTAGCAGATAGTGCCATTAATTCTACTGAACTCCTAACTGCATCTATGGGATTTACATAACCTATTTTATCCATCATAAAATACTCCTTTGTGTAATTTAAAAATGATTATTTTGAAAAACAGACTTTATCAACTATTTTAGTTTAATTTATTATAAGCGATAACCTGAAATGTTTTCAACTTTCTATTAGTTGTCAATAACCATTTAACACTTACAGGAAAAGCAAATTCTGGCTGCAGCCGGCCTTTTTCTAACCAATGACGAGAACGAAGATTATTAAATTGCCCTTTGTTTGCCTTTATCACCAGTTGCAGATGACAGTTAACCACCTGACACTCATCAATGCCTTCTAATTGTCCTATTTGGAATTTTATTTTATCTAACCAGGATTTTTCTGGTAAAGGATAAATATTAATCAGGGCGATATTTCTACTCAAAGGGCCTATAATTTTCACATTTGCCTTTTCAGCATAAATACCAGTTCTCGAAATTCTATCCAAAAGCAGCTCATTAGCTTTATCAACTGCCTGCCCGTGATAAGATAAATTAATTAAGGGTTTCAATAAATGCTTCAACTTGCATCCTTCCCGATTTAAATTTTCTCCAATACGTTTTACCTTAATATTCAAATAATCAGCAATAATCTTAATATTCTCTTTTGTATAAGAAAATAATGGGGCGTAATAACCGCCATAAAAAGCAAATCCATATTGTCCCCAGCTGTCACTCTTATTAGAACCAGTCAAAATAATCTTATTTGGAAATTTATTTTTAATTAACCCTAACTTTATTTTTTTTGTACACAAATTGCAATCTGGACCACCCATCATTATGTCTATTTGCTCTTGTTCCCCTGTAATCACATTAAGCTCAATTTCTAATGTTTCACATATTTTTTGGATATTCTCCCTTGCTTTGTTATAAGTAAAATTACCAAAATCTACATTGGCAGCAATCAATTTTTTGTTACCAATAGCTAATCTGGCTAAATTAAGAGTAACTGTGCTATCCTGCCCACCAGAAAAAGCAACTACAGCATTTTTCTCCTGGGTATATTTTTTAATATTCTTAATTATTTTTTCGATTTCAACCGATGGTTTCTGCAACTTTTTTGCCTCTGGTTTTTTGTATTATAACAATCTGTGAAAAATTAGTTTTCGCATCCCAATATAATTTAATATAAAATTGAGATAGTCATAAGTATCAATAACTATCTCAATTTTAACAAATATATATTAATTAATCTTCTATAACTTAGAAACAGTCTTTAAAAATTAGTAATTCACTTTCAAGTTAATTAAACTTTTCTAAGTATTCAGGAAAAGAATATTCTTTATAATGCCCATCTTTTATATATTGAAGAACATTTATAAAATCAGCAACCGGTGCATAACCCGGCAATGGGGCAATACGCTCTCCATTGCTGCTTAAAAACCATATTGTCGGATTTGCATTTACCTGATATACCATTTGCGATAACTGTCTCTCGCTAATTTCTTCTCCATCTTTAGAAATAATTCTGGTAGAATCACTGTTTATTTTAACAATTGCAAAATTTTTATTCATTAAATTTTTAACCTGTTCATCTGAGAATGTTTCATCTTCAAGTTTTCTACACCAACCACAATTATTAGAATAAAAAAATATCATGGTAGGAATATTCTCAATTTTAGATTTCTTTATTGCCTGGTCGTAAGATAGCCATTTTAATTCATGAACAGTCGTGTCCTGGTTATTTTCAGATAAAGTAGTTGCATTACCTGGAATGCTGATAATTAAGATTATTAACATTGTTTTAAGAATTAATAAATTATATTTAGACCATTTTGTTCTAAAGCAATATTGTTTAGTCATAATTTTTACTCCTTATCTTGCTTTTGATTTTATATTAGTCTTAAATTATACCTTAATAATAATTGATGTCAATTATCAATTCAAATATTGGAGAATATGGCTATATTGTCAATAAATATCAGAACTCCTATTGTGATTAACAAAATTCCTCCGACTAATTCAATGATTCTAAAATACTTCTTAACCTTTATACTAAACTGGTAAAATTGATTTACCGCTAAAGCAGTCAACATAAAAGGGATACCCAGACCTAAAGAATATACAGATAATAAAGCCATCCCCTTGATAACTGTTTCCTGGGTACTTGCATATACCAATATTGCCGCTAAAATGGGACCGATACAGGGAGTCCAGCCAAAGGCAAAGGCAAATCCCATTATAAAAGGTGTTATAAATAAATTAAATGAGATATTTTGTCCGGTTTGAAATTTTTTCTGGAAATTTAAAAATGGTATATTGATGATACCAATCATGTGTAATCCAAAAATAATAATGATAATACCTCCCACTCTTTTAAACCAGACTGAATAAATCTGTAAGAACTGACCTATAAATGTTGCGGAGGCCCCCAAGAGTATAAAAACAAGTGAAAACCCAAAAATAAAAAATAATGCCCCTAACAGTACCCGCAACAGAGAATTGCTATTTGCTCTATCTTCATCACGCAACTCCTCTAAGGAAATCCCGGTTATAAAAGATATATATCCCGGTACTAAAGGCAGTATGCATGGAGAAAGAAATGACAATAATCCCGCCAAAAAAGCGGCAAAATATGAAACTTCCTGTAATAATAACATTTTTCCCCCTTTTTACTGATTCATTTTTGCTATTGTAACTCTTCAGTAATATTATTTATGATATATAACTTTATTTATCTAATATTAAAATCACTAAATTCCCCGGTATAGGGCAACCAGGTTACTATCACGTTCTCTACCCTTGCCATTCCTGGGCCTTCTTTGCACCATTCGAGCATCCGTGTTACTTTACCTTCACTCCCCTCGATAACAGCTTCTACATCTCCGTTCACCATATTTCTAATCCAGCCCTTTACTCCCAATTGACTAGCCATCTTTCTGGCATAATAACGAAAGGCCACTCCCTGTACCCTGCCCATCAATTGTACATATACTCTCACATTATTTTTACTGTAGTAATTATTTTTATCTTTAAACATAAGGTGTTCTCCGCAATATAAATGTCATTTGGTAAAATATACCATGTGTTTTGATTCAATTCAATAACATTAATTGAAATGATTCTGATTTACTTTTTTTAAAAGATTTATAAATTTAATTTATTTGTAATAGAGTATTTATAGTAATTAGTATTATTTTAACATTATTGTTTTTTGTTTTTCATTCTTTTTGACATTACTGAAAAAAAGTGCTAAACTTTACAATTAATCAAAAAGAATATTACCTGCTAACAGCCTAAAAAGTATTTATTGCAAGTGCTTTAACAATATTTGCAAATAATATTGATATTTTAAGCTATCGATGGTTAATAAAAGTTTAAACATTGTAAACTTATTTACAAATTATATAACTATATAATATATATGATATATGTTTAACTTATCCTCTTGTATATATCTGAGATAATGATTTTTATATTTACATATTTATAAAATTTTGTAAATAATATTTTTATTACACTTGATTATTCTTAATAGCTTTATTCTTAGTATTACTCAATTATTTTTTGCTAGTTTTTGGTAATATTTGGCAATATCTGAAAAATAGGGGGGTGTTAATTATAAAAAGATAAGGAATTTAATTTTATTTAAATTTAATACAACTAGTTTAACTTGATTTACTTAGCATTGCTTTCTTATATTTTATTATTAATTTAAGGAGATAAAAAAATGAGTGATAATGGAAGAGGACATTGGCAGACACGGGCCGGCTTTGTCGCAGCTGCCGCCGGTTCAGCTATCGGGTTAGGAAATATATGGCGTTTTCCTTTTATTACCGGTAGATATGGCGGCGGAGCATTTGTTCTGGTCTATATACTTTTGTTAATCTTTATTGGTTATCCTGTTATGAACTCTGAGCTAATTCTGGGGCGCAAAACAGAAAAGAACCCTGTTGGTGCCTATAAGGCGCTTGCTCCTGGAAGCCCCTGGGCTATTGCTGGCTTTATGGGTGTTGCAGCTGGTTTTATTATTCTTTCTTACTATTCAGTCGTAGCTGGATGGGCTATTTCTTATATATTTAAATCCGGGGCTTACATGGCGGCCGGTGCGGATACTGCTGCTATCTTTGTTGGCTCAATTACCTCAACATTCGGGGGCATTTTCTGGCATACCCTATTTATGGCCCTATGTATTGCTATTGTTGCTGGTGGTGTTGAACAGGGAATTGAGAAATGGTCTAAAATATTAATGCCTGTTCTTTTAGCTTTGCTTATTATTTTGATTATTCGCTCTGTTACCCTGCCTGGAGCTGGAGAAGGTTTATCTTTCTATCTAAGACCGGATTTTAGTGCATTCACAGGTGAAGGATTCCTGGCTGCTCTTGGACAGGTCTTCTTTACACTAAGCTTAGGCATGGGTGCGATGATTACCTACGGCAGTTATCTCAAAAAAGACGAAGACTTACCATTAAATGCTAAATATGTTGTGGGAGCCGATACTATTATTGCTTTATTAGCTGGTTTTGTTATCTTCCCGGCAGTGTTTGCTTTTGGATTAGAGCCAGCAGCGGGTCCGGGGCTTACCTTTATTACTATACCAGCCGTATTTGCTCAGATGGGAGCTGCAGGACATATCTTTGGCATTATCTTCTTTGCCCTGTTGACTATTGCTGCACTGACCTCTGCTATATCTCTTCTTGAGGTAGTAGCTGCCTACTTTATTGATGAAATAAAATGGGACCGCAAAAAGGCAACAGTCATTATGGGTATCATCATCTGGTTACTTGGAATTATTCCTTCTTTAGGCTATAGCACTCTGTCACACATCACCCCAATTATGGGTATGGACCTCTTAGATTCTTTTGATTTTGTTGCTAACAATATACTGCTTCCTTTAGGAGGATTACTGATAGCCGTGTTTATCGGATGGTTCTGGGGTACTGACAAAGCCCTGGAAGAAGCTAACCGCGGTGCTAGCACAAAATTAGGTTCCAGCTATTCTTTCCTGATTAAATATGTAGTTCCAATTGCAGTGTTTATTGTATTCTTAAATAGTGTAGGAATTCTGGGATAAAAATTACTAAATAAACAATAAAAAACCTGGAAATCGAAAGTTTCCGGGTTTTTTTATTGTTTTGGTTAAAAATTAAAGGCAAGCTGGATAGTTTTGGTGTTCATTAATATTAATATATATAACATATCTAATAAGGTTTACTCTCAGGCATTGCTTAGTAAAGCTAATTCTTTAGAAATAATATTGGCAGTTCCAATTTTAATTGCCAAAAAATTCTTGATATTTTTGTTTTCATGTGTTCTAATACTGCAGCGGGCGTCAAATTCTGGTCTTGAGAAGCAACTTCTTCCTGGGTTAATGATAAAATCTTCTCACTTCCTATTCTTAAGTTGCTTTGCTCTTCAACTGAATATACTACTATCTCATATGGCTCCAGATTAAGTCTTAAATTCTTATCTAGTTTTGATTTTACGTCTTCCATCTTCTCACAGAGCAATTCTTCTTCTCTGCCAGTAAATTTTAGAATCTCTTCATTGTTGATAAATATTTGAGCAATCATTTCATCATTATCCGTTCTCTTGCATTCTCCTCTAACAGAAATATAGTTAGTGGTTAAACGTCGATTTATCTCAATTCCATTTTCAATTAAATATTGTTTTACATTTTTAAGTCGAACTTCTATATCGGGATGGGTCTGGAAAATCCCCAAATTTTGACCTGGTTTTAATAATTGTTCACTACTAATTCTTTCAAAATAAGTCAACAATGCTATCGGATGGTAATCCGTACTCTTCTTTAGTAACTCAAGGGCTGTTAAATCAGCCTCTTCTTCGTATTCTCTACGATAATTGTTAAGTACGGTAATGGTTGTTAACTCCCCCAGAAGTCCTATTGCCGGATCTCCGGTCAATAATATCGCAAATAATTCTACTAATTTCATTTTGCGATTGTCCTGCATCTGTTTTATGGAATGCTGATGAATAATATGCCCCATTTCATGGGCAATTACTGCTGCCAGCTCATCATCAGAGTGGATGTGTTCAAATAAACCAGCTGTCAAATAAATAAAACCACCGGGAAAGGCGAAAGCATTCGGGTCATCCCTATCAATGATATTAAATTGATAATTTATCTGTTCAATCTCGGAAATCTCTTTCAAATCTTCACCTATACGATACACCTTTTCCAAAAGTTCTTCATCTTCGATAAAATCATATTGCCTTTCAACTCTTGCAGTCATTCTCTTCCCAATTTTTTCTTCTTTCTCATAATCGCGTTCAGAACCGGAAGTACAAAGAGTTGCAGTTAATATAACAAAAATAATAATAAATATTTTTACTGATATTTTGCTTTCTTTATATTTCATCATAACTGTATTGCCCCCAAATAATTCACTATAATTGTCACAATATTAATTTACTCAACCGCTCAAATACCTTTAATACATCATCGTTTTTATCAAACTTGCCTGCTGCCCAAAATTTTGAACCCCCTCCTGCTCCATTGAATTCACTAATAACCTGTTTCATTATTTCCCCAGCATTAATATCAAGCTCTTTTGTGCAGGCTAGAGTTATTACAGGCTGAGGTTTTTTTGCTCCAAGAATCACAACACATTTTTGTTCATTTATAAGTATAAAAGATATCTGGCGAAGAATAGATTCGGATTTTTCATCAAATAATCTACTTATGACCGGGTAACCTTTTTCCTCATGAAAATAATTATTTCTTAATTCCTGTGCATGGTAATTAATTAATTCCTTTTCCATGTTACGGTATTCTTTAATTAATCTTTTCTGTTCCATTGTTGCCTGTGCGACTTTATATTCTAACTGGTTAACACCGGTTGTAAAAAATGTAGAAAGGTTTTTAGTAATCCGGTGTTTGTTTTGATAATCAGATAACGCGCGATGACCGCATAAAAAAGATATTCTACTTTTATCCTTACGATTTTCCCAACCAATTATTTTTATTATTGCTAATTCTGCAGTATTATTACAATGCGTTCCACCACATGCAGTACATTCAACTCCTGTAATTTCTACTATTCGCAACTGTTCCTGCATTTTTTTTTGTTTCTTTCGTAATTCAAGAGATATGTTACTTTTCTCTACTGCATAGTACTGATAGATTGGTTTATTAGAATAAATTATTTCATTAGCCATTCCTTCTATTCTTTCTACCTTCTTTTCATCAAGAGTCGTGGAAGGAATATCGATAGTGCATATCTCTTCACCCATATGAAAGGACAGTGTCTCTTTTTGCCAAACTTTTATAAAAAGAGCTGACAGGACATGTTGCCCACTATGCTGTTGCATGTGGTCAAATCGAGAATTCCAGTCTATCTCCCCGGTTATAGTATCCCCCCGCTTAACTGGTATCTCGCCATCTATATAATGAAAAATATTTTTTCCCATCTCCTGTACATCAATAACTGGATAACCTTCTATTATTCCAGTATCGCAAAGTTGCCCTCCTGCATTCGGATAAAAACATGTCTGATCTAATATCAGGACGGTATTACCTTGTTTGTAATCCTTTTCAAGTACCTTTGCCTTAAATTTTGTCTTATAAGAATTATTATGGAATAGTTTTTTAGTCATTATTGTCTCCGCTCTTGTTTTTGAATCTCATATTTTTCCTCTGGTGATAAGAACACATATTTTATTTTATCATAAACAAAAAATCTCCTGAAAATACCAGGAGATTTTTTATATAATTCCATACTGTTTATTTAATTTTTTAATAATAAAATATTTTTATCAGGCCAATACTAACTCATCTTCTATGTACTCTTCTTTTCTGAGTTTTGAAAATTGTTTTAATAAATAATCTATAGTCACGCCATCTCTTTGTTTGCCGGATATATCCAGGATTATTCTGCCACGATCCATCATCATCGTTCGATTTCCAAGCCTTAATGCTTCCTGCATATTATGTGTAACCATAATTGTGGTTAGATTTTTTTCCTTTACTATACCCTGGGTAATTTTTTGTATTGTTTTACTAATTTCCGGGTCAAGAGAAGCAGTATGCTCATCAAGTAAAAGTATTTTTGGGTCAAACATAGTTGCCATCAATATTGTTAATGCCTGTCTTTGTCCTCCCGATAGTAAAGAAACCTTTTTAGTTAGCATATTCTCTAATCCCAGGTTTAATCGTGCCAGCTTTTTACAGAAAAATTCTCTTCTCTGGGAAGTAACACCCGGGCGTAATCCGCGTCCAAAACGTTTAATTGACAGAACCAGGTTTTCTTCAATGGTCATTGAAGGAGCTGTTCCCATTAATGGATCCTGAAAAACCCGGCCAATATATTTTGCCCGGTAATGTTCAGCTTTTTTACTCACATCCTGGTTATCTATTCTCACAAAGCCGTTATCGGGCAAAAGTGTACCGGCAATTATATTTAACAGGGTTGATTTTCCTGCACCATTACTCCCAATTACGGTTACAAAATCACCTTCAGAAATATGTACATTAATTCCTTGCAGAGCAATGACTTCGTGTGAACTGCCCCTGGCAAAACATTTGTGAATATTTTTTAAATGTAACACGACTCAAATAACCTCCTCTTTTTATTTATTTTCCATTCCATTGGAACCATTGGAGGCTACAATAGCTCTAATTCTTCCTCTGAACATGGGGAAAGTCAAGGCTATTACCACCAATACTACAGAAATCAATTTTAAATCTCCAGGTTGAAAACCGAGACGATAACCATATCTCAAAGCGACCATTACAGTTGCACGATATATTATTGAACCCAGAATTACACTAAAAGTCATCCAGCCAATACTACCATTTTTGATTATACTATGGCCAATAATTACTGATGCCAAACCAGCTACGATTGTTCCAATACCCATCCCGACATCTGCAAAACCAGAATATTGAGCAAAAAGAGAGCCTGATAGAGCAACCATTCCATTGGAAATACAAAGGCCAATTATTTTTGTAAATTTTGTATCAACTCCCAGGCTTCTAATCATCTGTTCATTATCACCTGTTGCCCTGATAGCCATTCCTAATTCGGTGCTCAAAAAATAATCCAGCAATATTTTTACAAGAAGTACTATAAATAGAAAGAGTACAGGAGTTAACTGGTCATGTGAAAATGAAGGTAATAAACTTTTAATATTATCAAGTATTGTTATTTTACCTAAAAGTGGAATGTTTGATTTTCCCATAATTCTCAAATTAACCGAGTAAAGCAGGGTCATTGTTAATATGCCGGATAGAAGGTTGGTAAATTTTAACCTGGTATGGAAAAATGCAGTCAACCCACCTGCCAGTACACCACCAATAATCGCCCACACTATTGCTATTAGTGGATGCCCCCCGGAAAAAATAATTTTAGCAGTAATTGCCGCTCCCAGGGGGAAACTTCCATCTACTGACAAATCAGGAAAATCCAATATCTGAAATGTTATATATACTCCCAATGCCATAATGCCAAACACAAGTCCTTGTTCTAATGCATGAAATACTAAGCTCCAGGTCATATTCTGTTAACTCCCCTCTTTCTTATTATGTTGCTTATTTTTCTCTATTCCAGGACATACCACTTAATACAATACTGTCAACCTCTTCCAATAATTCTAAAGGTATTTCCAGGCCTAATTGCTCTGCAATATCCAGGTTAATAACAAATTTCAAATCTTCTGGTTCCTCTAATTTACCAATAGGTATTTCAGTTGGTAACTTGCCCTCTAAAACCTGTACTGCCTTTTCTGCACTTTTCTGTCCAAGAGTAAAGTAGTCAATTCCAAAAGAAGTTAATCCTCCCTCCGGAACAAAAGTAGGGTCAGCTACAATGATTGGGATTTTTTCTTCCAAAGAAACTTTTACAATAGAACTAAAGGCAGAAACAGCAACATTATCTGTAACGATATAAAACATGTCAATCCTTCCTGCCAGTGATTGAGCTGCCATTAATACCTCACTGGAATTACTTGCAGTTACCTCTACTAATTCCAAACCAAGTTCCTGGCATATTTCGCGGGATAATTCAACCTGTACTACAGAGTTGGCCTCCCCAGCATTATAGATAGTGCCCACACGGGTTGCTTCAGGGAAAAATCTTGGTATTAACTTTAACTGTGCTTCGTTGGGAGCTGCATCAGACATACCGGTTATGTTGTTTCCCGAGCTTTCCCATCTCTCGGCAATATTTGCTGCAACTGGATCAGTAATTGCTCCTATAATGATTGGTATCTCACTGGTTACCTGCGCTGCAGCTTGGGCAATTGGAGTAGAAATCGCTACAATTATATCTACATTATCATCTTTAAACTTTTGAGCAATAGAAATAGCGTTACTAAACTCTCCCTGGGCATTTTGGAAATCATAGATAACATCTTCACCAGCAAGGTAACCTGCTTCTTCCATTCCTGCAACAAAACCATCCCGACAATTATCCAGTGCCGGGTGTTCTACAATCTGGCTAATTCCTATTTTTAGGGGTGCAGCACAAACAGTTCCACTCATTAATAGCAAAGCAACTGCGAAAAATATTACGCTACTAATCATAAAAACGGTTGATTTTTTTAAATTCATTCTCATTTTATTTTCTCCTTTTTTTATAAACTTCTTAATTTTAAGATTTTTAAAAATCTATTTAAATTTAATCATTAACCATCCCCTTTCTTTTAGACAAATAAAAACCACGAATGCTTTTTTATACACCCGTGGTTAAAAAAATAAAAACCACAGGAACTTACCTGAGGTAAATGCCTGTGGTTTATCAGTTAATTAGTTCTTATTAACTACTATTAAACCCGATGGCACTTACCTCGGATATAATAGTAATAATAATTATTTATTTTCTTTTTAAACATATTTTTATTCATGATTAAACATTCTTTATAATTATTTTTACATATTTTACCTGTTAACGACTGAAAAGTCAATCAAATAAAGCAATATTTTTTTATAATTAATTAAGTAAAGATAAACAGGGTTGCTAAAATCCTTGAATAATTATAATGAAAAAAATCTTTCAGCATTTTCAGTGGTTAGCTTCGCTACTTTTTCTATCCTTTCCCCTTTGATTTCGGCAATTTTTTCAGCAATTATGGGAATATATTTTGGTTCATTAGGTTTACCCCGAAATGGTACAGGTGTAAGAAAAGGAGAATCTGTTTCTAATAATATGTTTTTCAGGGGAATCTCTTTAACAATATTGACCAATTCTCGGGCATTTTTAAAGGTAACAACTCCCCCAATTCCAAGATAATATCCATTTTTTACACACCATTGAGACATGTACCTGTCACCTGAGAAACAATGCAAAACAACTCTCATGTTTTTTGCCTTTTCTTCTAATATTTTCATAGTATCGTAATGGGCATCCCTGTCATGAATAATTAGTGGTAAATTATATTTTCTGGCTAAATCTATCTGTTCCCTAAATGCTTTTTTCTGTTCTTCTTTGCTGCTATGCTGGTAATAATAATCCAGTCCAACCTCACCAAGGGCTACATTTTTGGGATTTGACAGCATTTTCTCCAATTGGGAATATTCTTCTTCCTTCATTTTCTTGCTTTCATGTGGATGAAAGCCAATTGCTGTAGAAACATTTTTATATTGTGCTGCATAACCCATGTTCTTCTTGCTTGATTCCAAATCAACACCAATAGTAATAACCTTCATAACACCTTTTTTCAAAGCATCATTTAGAACCTCATCCGGTTCTCTTTTTAGCATATCCAGATGGGCGTGTGTTTCGATAAATTGTTTATTAATTGTGAGTCTCCTTCCCTATCAACCTATAAGCTATTTTATTCTTATGAATATATTTTAAACATTTAATAATTATATTATAAAAATTAATCTTTTTCATCCAAACGTTTAACAATGTTTATTAACCAGAACATCTATGGAAAAAACACTGCAGTTTTAATTTTTAATTGACAATTTAAATAAATTCATTGACAATTTGTATGGGTGTGATATATGATTTTGGGAAAGATATCTTTAATCTAGTACGAGATACTAGAAAGGTTTGCAAAAAATGAAAAATACTAAAAACAATAACTTTATAAGTACTGATGAAGCCATTATAACCTTTTCGCTTTAAATGCGAAAAGGTTTTTTTATGGGTAAAACTTTAATTTAGTCCTGGTGAGGCTAAAAAGGAGGATTTTTTATATGATAAAAGGCAAAAGTTTAATCGAGGCTAATGATTTTTCAATAGAAGAAATAGATGATTTATTAAATTTTGCCGGGAAAATAATCGCCCGGGAGAAAGATTATTCTGATTTATGCAAAGGTAATTTGATTGCAACACTGTTCTATGAACCTTCTACCAGAACAAAATTTAGTTTTGAATCCGCTATTCTAAGATTAGGGGGACAGGTAATAGGTTTTGCCGATGCCATGACTTCCTCTGTATCGAAGGGAGAAAGCCTTATAGATACTATTCAAACCATCTCCGGTTACGCGGATTTAATCATCATGAGACACCCCAAAGAAGGAGCCCCTAAATTAGCTGCAAAATTTTCAAAAACTCCAATCATAAACGGTGGTGATGGTGGTCATCAACATCCTACTCAAACTCTGACTGATTTATTAACAATTAATCAGCTAAAAGGTTCAATTTCTAATTTCACTATTGGATTATGCGGAGATTTAAAATTCGGGAGAACAACTCACTCTCTAGCAAAAATACTTTTACAGTATCCTGGTATAAAATTTGTATTCATTTCTCCTGAAGAGCTCCGAATACCAGATTACTTTAAAGCTGAAATTGGCAATGACAGGTTTGAAGAAACTAATTCTTTAGAGAGCAGCATTGCTCAGCTGGATATTTTATATATGACCAGAATCCAAAAAGAGCGATTTTTTAGTGAAGAAGAATACCTGCGACTAAAGGATTCTTATATTCTGGATAACAATATAATGAAAATGGCAAAAAGTGATATGATTGTCATGCATCCACTACCCAGGGTAAATGAAATAGCAGAAGAAGTAGACCAGGATGATAGAGCTGTTTATTTTCAACAGGCCAAATATGGCATGTATATAAGAATGGCCTTAATATCCAAAATACTCGGGAAAGGGGAATAATTATGATAAATGTCTCAAAATTAAAAAAAGGTATTGTCATAGACCACATTAAATCCGGTAATGGGTATAAAATATTTCGCCAACTTGGATTGGATAAATTAGAAGATACAGTGGTATTGCTGAAGAATATCCCTTCGAATAAAATGGGAATAAAAGACTTAATTAAGATTGAAAATGATATTTACCTTGATTTGACAGTACTTGGTCTCATTGACTCAGGCGTAACCATAAATATTATTGAAAATGGTCAAAAGAAGGAAAAAATAAAATTGGAGTTGCCAAGAAAAGTATACGGGATATTAAAATGTAAAAATCCCCGATGTGTTAGCACCAGTGAAAATGTTGGTGATATTGAATTTACCCTGGTTAACCCTGTTACAAGGGAATATCAATGCGAATACTGTCACGAAAATACAAAACTATAGGAAAGAATGATGCCAATACTCTTTAAAGATATAAGAATTATTGATTCCGATACCGATAGAAATGCAAATATTTTAATCACTGATTTTTCGTGTGTTCCAATAAAAAATCCAGATTTAAAAAGTAGTTTTACAGAAATTGCTGGTGGAGAAAACCTGGCCTTATTGCCATCTTTTTTGGACTTGCATTGCCACCTGAGGGATCCGGGATATACTTATAAGGAAGATTTGGAATCTGGAAATCGCGCAGCATTATCCGGTGGGTTTACAACTATTTGCCCTATGGCTAATACCATGCCGATCTGCGATAATCCTGCTACAATTAAATATATCAGGAATAAAGCTAAATCTTTGAGTATGTGTGAGGTAATTCCTATTTCTGCAGTCACCAAAGGCCTTAATACAGAGCAAATGGTTGATTTTGCAGCTATGACTAAATACACCAGGCTTTTCTCCAATGACGGAGAGCCGATTACTGATAAAAAAATAATGATTGATGCCTTGCAGTCTTCTTTAATATACAACTTCAAACTACTTACCCACTGTGAACCGGAAGCAGAAATGATTGAACGTGACCTTGATTTATTAAGATTATATGGAGGTAATTTGCATATCTGCCATGTGAGTAAAAAAGAAAGTGTTGAATTAATAAGAGCTGCAAAAAAAGACGGGCTAAATGTTACCTGTGAAGTAACCCCCCATCATTTATTTAGTTATGGACTGGATTATATTGTGCATCCCCCTTTTCGAGGGAAAAAAGATACAGAAGAACTACTTGTGGGAATTCTTGACGGCACTATTGATATTATAGCCACTGACCATGCACCTCATAGCAAGACTGATAAAGAAAATGGAGCTCGTGGCTTAATAGGGTCAGAACATGCCTTTTCTCTTGTCTATACAATTTTCAAGAAAAATAATATCGATATTAGATTACTTAGCAAATTGATGTCAGCTGCCCCGGCTAAAATTTTAAATAAAAAAGTAATAAAATTCAATCAAAAGGCTAATGCGGATCTGATTCTGGTAGACCTTACAAAAAAATATAAAATTGGAGAAAAAAGAATAAATTCCAAATCAAAAAACACACCTTTTATAGGCCAGACTGTACACGGGGAAATACTGATGACTATTAAAAATGGAGAAATTAAATATGATAATAGATAGACTATATAAATTAGTTAATGATAGAGGCCCTATCTGTATCGGACTCGATACAAGCCTGGACTTTCTGCCTGAATATATCAAAAACAACAAAGATTTATCTATTGATGACAAAATATTTCTTTTTAATAAAAATATAATAGATAATACTTTTGATATCACCGCATGCTACAAAATCCAGATTGCCTACTATGAGGCTCATGGCATAAAGGGGTTGCTTGCCTACCAAAGAACCCTTTCTTATATCAGGCAAAAAAAGGGAATCATCATCGCCGATATAAAAAGAGGTGATATATCTGCCACTGCGGAACAATATGCAAAGGCACATTTTTCAGGAGATTTTGAAGCTGATTTTCTAACTATCAACCCTTACATGGGAATAGATGCCGTAAGGCCTTATTTTAAATACCTGGATAGCGGGGAAAGAGGACTTTTTATATTAGCAAAGACATCTAATCCCAGCTCTAAAGATTTTCAAGAACTAAAAACAGAAGGAAAACCTCTTTTTTTGCATGTTACCGAAAAAATTGAAGAATGGGGAGAAAAATATAGAGGTAATTCTGGATTTAGCGCCATAGGTTCAGTAGTGGGCTTGACCTATCCTGATGAATTTCTAATGATTAAAAAAAATGCAAAACACACTTTTTTTCTAATTCCCGGTTACGGGAGACAAGGCGGCAGCGGTAAAGACCTGGCAAAAATTTTTAATAAAAACATTAATGCAGTCATTAATTCATCCAGAGGGATTATCGCTGCTCACAAAGGAGTAGACGAAACAGAAAATTTTGTTAGAATCACCAGGCAAAAAGTTGTTGAGATGAAAAAGGATATATTGCAATGGCTTTAATAAAATATAATAAACCTTTAAAAGATAATTTCTATTTGTTGAAAATTGCCGGAAAATATAAAGCCATAATGGGACAATTTTTTATGATTAGGAAAGACAGTCAAGCTATGTTTTTAAATCGCCCCATGAGTGTCTATGATTTGGAAGATGATGGAATTATTTTCTTATACAAAAAAGTTGGTAAAGGTACTGCTGTTTTAGCTGATTGTAAAAGAGGCGATAAAATAAATATTTATGGACCATACGGTAATGGGTTTCCGATAGAAGTAAAGAAAAATATTGCCCTGGTTGGCGGAGGGACCGGAATTGCTCCCCTTTTTTTTACCCTAAAACAATTAAAAAAACATTGCAAAGAATATACAGTTGACATCTTCCTCGGCTTACAGGGAAAAAATGATTTCGAATCAGCTTTCGAACTTTATGCTGATTATCTGCTGGTAAATTATGGACAGTTTATCACTGATTTTGTGCCATATGAAAAATATAACACTATTTTCAGCTGTGGCCCGGAGTCAATGATGAAAAAAATTGAAAAACAGGCAAGAAGATTCAATATTGACCATTATGTGTCCCTGGAAAAGAGAATGGCTTGCGGGGTTGGGGCCTGTCTTGTCTGTACCTGCCAAACAAAAAAAGGCAATAAGCGAGTTTGCAAAGATGGACCTGTCTTTAGTGGAAAGGATATTTTTTAATGAGTGATTCACTGGAAATAAAATTTTCGGATATTCACTTGAAAAATCCAATTATAATGGCATCAGGCACTTTTGGTTTTGGTCGGGAATATGCTGAAATATATGATATTGAAAAATTAGGGGGTATTGTCAGCAAAGGTTTAACTTTAAATCCTCGAGGCGGGAATCAGGGTATTCGGATATGGGAAACTTCTTCAGGTTTGCTCAACAGCGTGGGTTTGGAAAACCCCGGTATCCAGTCCTTTATAGAAAAGGAACTCCCTTATATGCAATCCCTGAACCTGGTTCATATTATAAATATCAGTGGAACAAATCTGGAAGATTATGTAAAAGCCTGTGATAGAATCTCCAGGGAAAAAGTTAATATGATTGAACTTAATATATCCTGCCCGAATGTTAAAGAAAACAATATTCCCTTTGGTATCAAAGAAAAAACTACTAAAAAAGTCGTTAGAGAAGTACGGAAAGTTACAAAGGTTCCCCTTATGGTAAAGTTAAGTCCCGATGCAGATGATATTATCAGGATAGCTAGAGTTTGTGAAGAAGAAGGTGCAGATGCAATATCACTAATTAACACTTTTAAGGCTTTTGCTATTAATATAAAAGAAAAAAAGAAAATTTTCGACAATACTTATGCAGGTTTATCAGGACCATGTATCAAACCAATTGCCCTGCGAATGGTGCATGAAGTAGCCAGCCAGGTCAAAATACCGGTAATGGGCATCGGGGGAATAGTTGATTACCAGGATATTTTGGAATTTTTGATGGCTGGTGCCCAGGCAGTACAAATTGGAACAGCAAACTTCCTCAATCCAAAAGCAGGAGAAATTATAATTAAAGATTTAGAAAAATATTTAATAGATAATAATATTTTAAATATTTCAGATATTATAGGTATTATTGATTAAAAGGAGAATAATTATGGACAATACCAGGATGTTACAGATTTTAGAAGAAACGGGTGCTTTATTAAAAGGACATTTTTTACTCTCATCCGGAAAGCATTCTAATAGATATATACAATGCGCAAAAGTATTGAGATATCCCTGGCATGCAGAACAGATTATAAAAGTTCTGTGCAAAAAAGTTAAAAACATAGACATTAATACCATAATCGGCCCGGCAATTGGTGGAATTATTACCTCTTATGAAATGGGTAGACAACTTAAAATTGAATCAATATTTACCGAAAGGGTTAATGGAAAAACCGTTTTACGGCGTGATTTTTCAATCACAAAAGGCTCCAATATCCTAATAAGTGAGGATGTTATTACTACCGGCAAATCTACATTGGAAGTAAAAAATTTAGTAGAAGAAATGGGTGCTAAGGTACTGGGAGTTGCCTGCATAGTTGATAGGAGACCAGAAGGTATAAACCTGGGGCTAACCGTATACAGTGCAATCAAATTAAAGATTGAAATTTATAATGAAAAAGAATGTGCCTTATGTAAACAGGGAATCAAGCTGGAAAAGCCAGGCAGCAGGCTCATAAGTCAACCTTAAAATCATTTTTTGTTAAAATGTTCCATCTCTATTACATGTAATTCATGCTCGCTAAGTCCAAAATAATGGCCTATTTCATGTAATACAACCCGTTTTATGTCATCTTTTACTGCCTGGGAATTTTTATTTTTATTTAAGATTGGTTTTCGAAAAATAGTAATGCGATCTGGCATCACATTGCGATAGTGTATTCCACGCCGGGTGACAGGCACCCCCTGATAGAGTCCCAATAATGAATAAGGAGATTTATGCCCAAGGCTTCTTAGGGTTTGTTCATCGGGAAAATCTTCGATATGGATGCTGACATTTTCCATTTTTTCCCTGAAATACTCAGGCAATTCATTGATTGCTTTTACTACCAGTTCTTCAAATTGTTCTTTATTTATCATTTTTCCTCATTATTTATTTGTCTGTTTTATTTCTTGCACAAATTTATCGACCATTTCTGAGTGAAACATTTTCTTTATATCACGTGCTGTAATATTTATAACAGCTATCGGTTTCTGGGCAGATAATTTCTCCATAGCCAGAAAAACCGGCTTTGGATCAGAACCCAAACTGGTGCAAAAAAAAGCTACTTTCTTTAACTTACTCCGATATTTCCTCAAAAAACTCCGGATTGGAGTAGCCATATTATTAGCCCAAATAGGAGTTCCAATAACTATAGTGTCATATCGAGAAGGGTCTTTCTCCAATTCATTTATGGGGATGGTTTTTCTAAAATAGGCTTCATTTCCACTATTTATAAAACCAAATATCCCTGCCCTGTTTTTATTATCTTTTATTTCTTCCAAATCTGCATTAATTTTTAAGCCAATTTGCTTTGCTATTTTTTGTGTCTTACCGGAACGAGAATAATAACAAATGAGTGTATTCATAGACTTTCCTTCCATTTATTTTAAAACGATAAAAATGTTTTATAGCTATAGCAATTGTATATTTTAACTATATTTATATTATTGTATACGATACCAGCGTATTCCTCCAGGTTGAACTTTTCCTCTCCCTCTGGTGGCATTCTTTACAATCTCTGCAATCCACTTCTTACATTTTTCTGGAAGATATGCCTTTATGCTTATTATTTCCCTATACTGTATATCATCAATACGGCCAGCCTGACTTTCAATTGATTGCATGATATTTCCCAGTGCCTGGTATTCTATATTCTCAATTATAAATTCGCGCAATGGCATTTTTTTTGCCTTTCCAGCAGCTCGTAGACCCCTTAATGCAGTCAAGCGGTAAGCCTGGACAAGCCCGCTGATTCCAAGTTTAATCCCACCAAAATAGCGGCTAACAACTACCATTACATTGGTTACTTTTTCCTTTTTTATAGCCTGTAATATGGGTGGACCCGCTGAATTAGCAGGCTCTCCACCATCTGAGTATTGTTCTATTGCTTTTTCACCTACCCCATATTTATAAGCCCAGCAATGATGAGTAGCATCAGGGAACTGCTTTATAATAGATTTAAGAAATAACCTTGCTTCTTCCTCATTTTTTATTTCCTCAATCGAAGCAATAAAACGACTTTTTTTTACTGTATTCTTAGTTTCTATAGGGTTGCTTATAGTTTCATAGTAGCTAGTAATATCCATACCGTTTGGATTATCTCCGTTTTATGTTTATATCCAGATCTTTATATTAAATATCCTGGTAATATTTTTTATTACTATTTATTTGATTGCTGGAAATACTCCATAAAATGAACTATATTTTTTCGTGAATACATTGATAAAATTAAAGTTTTTTCGTGTTCATCAATTTGATATCTGATAAAAACCCGGTTATCAGGAGGAGACAAAAAAGATAATAATGTACTCTTTTTTACAGGTAAGCTTATATCTTTTACCTGTTTCCACATTATATTAAAAACAAAATTATCCTCTGCACTTCCTGCTCTACTGCTGTTTGTTCCCATTAATGATGCCAGCCAACTTCTCTTTGGAAAAGTCTCAAAATAGAACGCACTTTTTGTATAGTAAAACAGCCCCCAGGTTTTTTCTTTTAACCCCTGGTATCCACTAATATATTCACTCATATCTTTTCCTTGAATTTTTTCACCCAGCTCTTCTTCTTTTTTTCCCCAAAATTTTTCAACATCTTTTTGGTTATTATCTGTAGCCAACTTTCCCTCCTTGGGTAATAGTTAAGATTAGATATTTTTTCAGAAGAAACTTAATAAAAATATCTTATCAAATTCTAACATACCATAATTTTTCTTCAAATAAATAATAAATATCGCACCCGCATAGCGGGTGGCTTTAAGAACCCCTGAAAGGGATTTAACTTTTTAGCTCTTTTCCTTTCGATTTTTTATTGATACCTTTAGCCATAATCTTTCTTAAGCAATAGTATTTCCAGCTTTGGACTTCAGGTGAAATATTATTATCTATCTTATTTTAATCTTTTTATGGTAAAAGCATTTTATTTAATTAATTGTTATTTTTGATTTATTTGATTTGAGGATATAACTTTTGCTCCAGCTTTTTCCATTTCAGAAAATTTTTTATCGATTTCTCCCTTTTCCTTGGAAAAAGTTGCTATAGCATCTCTGATTAAAAATACCTTAATACCTTCTCTCAAAGCATCTAAAGCAGATGATTTAACACAAAACTCTAGTGCAATTCCGCAAATATATAATTTTTCTATTTCCTTTTCTCTTAAATAATCTAACAATTTAATATTTGTTGCTTCGAAGGCAGAATAACCATCATCCTTATTATCTGTTCCCTTGTAAAAAATTTTATTAATTTTCTCATCTTCCAGAGCAGGATGAAATTCAGCCCCCCTACTATCAGCTACACAGTGAGCTGGCCATTTTCCAAAGTGTACTGTTTGACTTGGATGCCAGTCTTTTGAAGCCATTACCAAATCAAATCTATCTATAATTTTATTAATAACAGGAATCACCTGCTCGGCACCCTCTACCGATAGAGAGCCACCTTTTAAAAAATCATTTTGCACATCAATAATCAGCAAAGCTTTCATTTTTAACTCCTTTCTTAGCATCATTAATAATAATTGGCTAGATACCTATTTCTTCGCTCATATTCCAGGCAAAAACCCGGACTTTTTCTTCTATGTTCGGTATTTTCTTAACTGTTCCCGGGTCATTGGCAATTGCCATTAAACAAAAATAAGGGGGTAGGTGGAAACCTTTATTAACATTCAAAGCCCCGATTAATTGCATGGCAACATTTTCACTGCCCGAATTTCCGGAAACAATAATTGAAAAAAAGCTTTTTTTATAAAAATTCACCCGCTTATATAATACCGTTAGCCTGTTAATAACTGCCATTAACTTGGCAGATACTGAGTCATTATAGTTTGGGCAAAGCCATATCAAATAATCTGCTTTTTCAATAGCGGGCAGTATTTCCTGAACAACAATTCCTCCATAAAAACAGCTCTTTCTTTCACTATAATGCAGGCAGGTCTTATATAAACATCCCCTGCAGTCCACTATAGTGCCATTTTCAACATGTCTTTCCATTAAATGCCAGTCATCATTATAAGGGATGTGTTTTTTCACCATTTGCCAGAGCATCATGGTATTGGATGTTTTTCTTGGATTAGAGTATAAAATCAATACCTCTGGTTTTTTAATAGACATTTTACTGCTTTGCATTAACCGAGTTACCAGATTATGACTATTTTTTTTATATATTTCAAGCAAAGGCTGATTTAAATGCTTTTGCCAGGTTAAAAAATTCACCAGGTCTTTCGTTGCCTCTACAGCAGAATGACCCATATAACGGCACCCTAGCTGGTTGGTTTGAAAAATAATCCTATTTGCACAATATTTAGTCCAAAACTCCAAAGGGCTTTGGACAATTATAGCTCCTTGAGAATTTTTTAGAGCCCCCTGACCTTTTTTGCAAATTGCCTGCAGCATTTCTTCCATTGAAATATTGAAGCCAAATTCATTTAACTCAATTGCCCATAATATGTTCTTATTTTGCAATGAAGGTATATCCGTTGCCCTGGTAATTATTTTATTAGGAAAATCTTTAACTGTTTCAAAGATAAAGTCTTTAAAACCTGCTGATGTTTTTCCTGGCAGTAAAACAATCAAATTGGAAATCATTTATTTCTCCAAATTTCTTACCTGTTTTTTTAAAAATTGATAACTACTGTTAAGTTCTGTATACAAATCGGTAGAAAAATCATATTGTTCCCATTCTATACCAACAGGATTTAATCTGTTTCTGGAACCCCAGAAAATACCACCTAAAAATCCGGCACTATAATGCCACTCGCAATTAATGAAATCTAATAATGAAAGCGCTCCCGAAGATACAGCAGGGGCAATATAAGGTTTATAGCCTATTTTCCTTAATTTAAGGTTAGCATTTAAAATTTTTTCGGTTAAAGAATGAGAATATTCCCTGTTATACTCTTCTACATCATCTACCGCTATCAATCCTTTACCATGAGGTCCAAACACTCGACCTTTTTTTATATAATCTTTTATCTTCTTATTTTCCCTTGCATAATAGACAGCCCTGCCATGCATAACCCCCAGGCCAAAACCCCTGATCTGGTCTGCGCTAAGACCTTTGCCATCATACTCCCCCTTTTCATTATAATTACTTGTTAAAAGAGCACTCTGGCATAAAAGGTCTACAGGATCTGATAAAATTGCAAAAATACCATTAAAATTAACCTTTCTGGCACGTTGAGCATAGTAATTAATAATTCGGGAATTGGCCTCTAATTGCATCATTCTTACATCTTTAACTTCCTTCTCCGGTGCCGGTACTCCTATAGATATACAAAATACAACCATATCTGCCTGAAATACTTCATCAGTCTGTATTGTCTTAATATTTGGCATTTTTCTTTTATTAGAACCATCATAAATCTGGTTAACTTCCTGTTCACATCTTGAAACAGCCTTTTCATTAGTATCAAAAATGCCTATTTCTACAATTTTTTCCCCACCCAGCAAACGTAAAGCAGTTAATAAAGTTGCCCCAACATTTCCCAATCCAATTAGGTTTATTTTCCAACTGTCGGGTTGTCTCCATTCCAATCTTTCTCGCCAGCGTGGATAACTATTACAACATAAACCGACTTCCCTCCTGGCTATTTTCTCCCTAACCCATTCAGGAAAAATATTAAAATCATTGTTTTTTGTTCCTGGCTTTTGCAAAATATTTATTTCCCTTTTTTTAGAACTTATTTGTTCCGGATGGATAAGGGTAACAAGTGGATTTACTTTTTGCCACTCTCCAGATTGTAAATAATAAATATACTTATATTTATGAGCGGATATTTCTTCAGATTCAATTTCCTGTAATTCCTTTATTTTTTTAGTAGAGAAAACTATATCTTTATCTTTATGCAAACGATAATAATAAATCATATAAGCTCCTTTCCCAAATTAAATTCTCGTGAATCAGGATATAACAACAAATCCTTAGAACCTGCTTTTGTTCTCCTCTCCCATATTCTATGCAATAATTCTAAATCATTTTGCAGGTAAACCGAAGTTGCAATTGACATATTATAATTCATATATTTCCCATGATCAGGATATCGAGGATATAAACAAACCTCTCCTAGATGTTTCAGGGTTAATTTGCGATGGTAAATAGCCTGGTATTCTCTTTCCAGAGTCTGCATAATATTAATTGCATTCTCAATACATGTTTGGGATAAATGATAGACTATTTTATGCTCAACCCCTTTCAAAAAAACCGGATAAGCAAATGGTAAAATCATGTTAATCGAGCGAACCAGATTACCCTGCTCTGATTCCTGTCGAAATAATCCGTCGCCACCTAAGAATGGGTATAAATCACTTTCATTAAACCATACTCGTAAATTGGGAATGAAATAGGCACCATCCACAGATCTTTTCTGAATCATAGCTAATTCTTTGCCCCTTCCTGACAACAAGCCAACAATAATTTTGTGCACTTTAATATTCTCTTTTTTTAACAAAGGACTTAATGCCCGAAGGCGATATCCTTTATGTAAAAGGTCGTCGATTAGCAAAACCGGGCGATTAAAAGACCTAATCATTTTTACCTGGTTTTCCAGTCTCATATAATAACCAAATGAATCTATCTTAAAATGTTGCATATCCGGAGTAAAGACCTTGTCAGTATGCAATGACTTGGTAACCGTATTTGGTACAACCATCTTGTGCAATATCTTTCCAAAAGGTACGCACATTAAAGGTCCTAATTTCCTGTAATTTTCTTGTTCGCTGGGAACACCGTTTTCTCCACAAACCTTGGCTACAATAGACTGGTTAATCATATTAATATTGAAAGGAATTAGCAGATGTCCGGGAAATAAATGCGTAATTGCCTTCTGCAAATTTTTTCGAGCCAACTCAATAACTTCAATAACTTTACAGCTCTGGACAAAAGGCTCCTTTATAAGTGTCTCAATATCCAGGTTTATTGTACAGGGTTTTCTCATATCAACACTGAGTATAGCTTGATACTTTTTGCAAACAGGTATTTGGGTAAACCCATAATTCTCCAATGTTTCCGTTAATTCCGACGAATTGGTTTCCGGAATTATATTCTTAAAAACAGCATAGTCATAATCTCTTTTTACACAAAACGTAAGTGCTTCAGTTAAAATAATCTGCTTTAAATCTCTAAAAAGTGAGGTATTCTCATCAGGAGATACAGTAAACACTCCATCAATAACAATTGTACGACCGGTTGCATTATCCCTTATATATTGTGAAATAGTATTATCCCGGAATTCATGGTAAAACATACTGGAACGAACCCAGTGAATTGCTGCAAATCCTAATATTTTTTCACCTTTTTGTGTGTCTTTAAATAAAAATATACGGGGATTTAGTTTTTTCTTAAATCTCCTCAAGCCTTCCAATGCATTTTTCCTGATATTTTCAGGAAAAACTTCTTCAACCAATTTTTCAATAAGCCTATCATTGATATTCTCCTGTATCTTTACTTTGGTGTATATCTTTTGTAAGGTTGATTTGTATTGTGGTTCTCTCTGGTATAACCCAAATTTATAAATATATCGTTCTGCCAGAGGGTCTACCAGGTCAGAAACATCCCGATGATTATCAATATTTTTCCTAATCTGACTGGAGCTAATCTCCTCAAAAGGGGCTTGAAGGTTTAGCTGTATGACCCTTGAAGTAATCTTATTTACAATTTCCTGGTATTTATTTTGCTGTTTTTCACTTAATTGAAAAGACTTTCTGCTAAACACTATATGTGGGAAATTCACTATGGAATTCTGATTGTCGATATTATTATAAGCTGAGGCATTTAATAAGACATCACTTCCTGCTACTATATGAATTTCAGACTTTGGAAATCTCTTTTTTAGTAATTTTAAGTCATTCGGATTAGCAATATTACTGGGTAAACTTTCCGGATAAAGGTATACATTCAGTTCATCAGCTATTGACATATTAATTAAGTTTTTTCGGTAAAGATGTGGTTGTGTCCGTTTAGACCATGAGAACTCATCAACAGATAAATATACTTCCATACCTAATTTCTCAATTTCCCGGACTATTTCCTTATGGCTTAAGGAAAACGGGTCAAAAGAGCCCGGGAAAAAGGCAACAGATTCTGGAACCATGGGATTAATTGTACCTTCATAAAAATAATAATCGGCAATAAAGACATATAATCGATGAAGCGCTACTGAATTTGTAAAAAACAGCAATGTATCGTATTGAGGAATTGGGGCAATCAAATTTAGATACTTTTTGGCGATTAACCTGAATATATCATTTTTTTCTTTGAGAGAAAGATGGCTTGAGCCAAATATTTCTTTACCTATAACCCTTGAAGTAACTCTTTTAACAAGAGTATCATGATGTGCCAGGCCATTCATCAATATTCCCAGCATCCTGGCTAATCTTCTCTCAAAAGAATTGTTTTTTTCCCGATATCTATCCCGATATGGGGCATATCGGCTTATAGCAACTGCCAGCGTTCTTATTAACAAGGTACAGGTCCATTGATCTGCTATTTTTATTTTTTCCTCCAAATCATCTATAAATTCATTTATTTCCCTTGGGGGTAAAAAAGGAATAGATTGCCCCAAATAATACGGAATATATTTAGTATACTGATAGTCGTCAATTTCTAACGCCTTTAAAAGTTCTATAGAAATATCATTTTTTTGTTCAACATTTAAATAGGGGATAATCTCTATCAGGGAACGTCCTGCATAATTTCGAATAGGCTCATGGCTGCTTACTTTCAGAATATTGCAAAAATGCAAGGCAGTATAGACAGCTTCTTCCCGGGTTTTTTTAGCCCTTTCTACCAACATATCAATCTGTATTTGTTTTATAATAGCATCAGTTGATGATTTAAGGTTGTTTAAATACATTCTTTCTATTTTCTCTATGTCCTGAAGACAGTATTCTTCAAAACGTTTAACCAGATCTTTGCTTGCTTTGATTTTTTTAACTATTTTATACCGAAGATAATTTTCAGCCGGAATTGAAGAGCATTCTACAATATTGCCTAAAATTATCTGACATCTTTTCCAAAAAGAATCATTTTTCGTTGTTTTATTCAAAATATAATCAATAACATCTAATGCTATTAACCGTAAAACATAATCATCGTGCTGAATAAATTCTAACAAAAAATCTGCAAAAACCTGATTAAACTTTTGTCCTAAAAGTATAGGTACACTCTTCAAAGCCTGCAAGAGATAGATAGAAATATATTCTGGCACCTTATTATTATATTTAAGATAGTAATTTTTTATTATTTCTAAATATTGTTCTACTTGCCTACCCTGGCTATTCTCAAATAAAGAAGCAAACATAAAAGTTAGATTCTCTCTTATTCGGCATTGGTTGAGTTCTGATGTTTTATAGGTGGGCTCTACAAAAAGCTGGATATATTTAGCTAACAATTCGGTACTTTTTACCTTTGGAGGTTCTATATTTACATCATCTGGAATCTCTTTACGATATTTTTCATCAAAAGTTGCAATAAGGTATCCAATTAGTTTTGCACTTCTTCTCCTGATTCCTTCTTCTGGAAAAATGAGTTGTTCATATAAAAATTTTAAGGTAAGTACTTTTTCATTTTGATTAAGGTAACTTGCATATTCGGAAAATATTCTCAAATATTCTTGAAGATTTTGCCAGCTGCCTTCACTACGGGCCGATTCAAGGACAGAGTTAATTGATGATTCATTCCGCAGCTGAAACATCATCTTAAAACTATGCTCCAAAGATATATATTTTATCTGTTGAACTATCTCATCACCATGCAATAAAGCGAAAAATAAATCTTTTTTTCTTTTAATATATTTTTTACCCCCAAATGGTATCAGGTTAATATCTACACCTTTTGCTATTAAAAAATCTTCAAAATCCCTGAGTTTGGCAAAAACCCGGCGATATCTTTTTTCTTTCTGTTCATCCAGGTTATCCAGTTTATTTAAAATGATTTGAAATGAATCTTGTAAGCTAAAAATATTCATATCATTGGAATTTATTTTATTTTTTACTCTGAAATCAGAGTAAATAAGTATTATTGCTTCCAATGATAAGTTTTCCAATTCCAAATCCCATACTGAATGGTTAACTGCAATATGTCCGATATAAGGAATGTTTTGCCTGTGAAACCATATATCAGTATAGTAATAATGCAAATGGGGTACTCTTTTTTGTTCATTTCTGCGGCAACCATACTTACCCACATCATGACCGGCAGCTGCTCCCGAAACAATTCCCAAATCCAGTGAAAATCCCTGTTTTTTGATCTGCTTTGCAACACTCAAAGCTAATGCATGAACACCGCAAACATGGTCCACTGTAGTATAACCATATATCTCTTTACTTAAAAACATCATTTCATAAACAAAAAGCTCATCAAATGCACCCAGGAAACGGCGGTACTCTTCCGGTTGTTCCAATACATTTACTTCCTCAGGTGTTAAAAGATTAAGAGGATATTGGTATAAAAAAGAGTCTTTTTCAATATAATTTTTCGAAAAAGCAATTATCTGTCTATAAGTTAACAAGAATATAAAATATAGTTTTTTTCTGGATAAAGGAATATCCCTCATTTCCGGCCAGGCGTCTGGAAAAGATAAAAACCGGCAAAAATGATAAATTTTCTCTAACCATTCCCTCTGGCTGATAGATTCATCAATATTCTGGAATATATGCCAGTATAATTCCAATGTCCTGGCAGCAGTAAATTGTTTATTGTCTAAAATAGTTGACAATTTCTGGATAAAGGTAGAATTATTTTTTAGTTTATTAATTTCAGCAGCTTCAAGTTCATATTTCTGTAAAAGGTTAATTTTGCCTAATTCCTGAAAAAAGATATCAATAGCTGGATTTGTTTTATCTGTCTGATTTTGTAACATGATATTAACGACCTTAAAATTATTGATTTATAATTTATTCTACTATCTTTGTTTTGCTAATCAAGTTCCATCTTATAATACTTTATATTTTATACTATATATTAATATATTATAAGGGTTAATGGAATATATTTAAAATATTATAGATACCCACGGGCAAGCCCGTGGTACTTTTAAAAACCTTCAAGCTTCGCTTGACCTAAATCCTGGCTTTCTTGGAATTGGACATATTTGATGATGCTTTTCTCATCAATGCCAACAGTTGA
>Ga0334898_1000694_pt1 | contig 48331 bp, 52 predicted proteins | sample GraSluR3_MG_10_FD_207228 | JGI IMG/M metagenome (GOLD analysis project Ga0334898, IMG submission 207228) | Sludge microbial communities from methane-producing bioreactor in Wageningen University, Netherlands - Granular Sludge_3_08-R3 | ecosystem: Engineered > Bioreactor > Anaerobic >... | reverse complement strand
CTCACATCTCATTAGATTCTGAAGATTAACTTATTAATTGCACTCTGTCCGGTTAAAGTGTTCTTATTTACCGGATAGAGTGCTTAAAACGAGCGGTTAATGTGCTCAGTTCAATCGGTATATTCAAGCACCATGTACTGGCTGTAATTATTGCATGCCGTGCCCCCTAAGATATTAAAATAATGAAAGAACTAAAAAATGTAACAAAAAAGCTTGAAGGTATTCATTATAAACCCATTCGAGCACTTGCCAAACGATTCATGAAATTATAAGAAAAAGTAAAAAAGAGAACAAGTGACGAATTGGATCACTTGTTCTCTTTTGAATTTAAATTGTCCATTCTCCGTTTGCAATACCAATTAGATAAAAATCTCCGTTATACTCTTCAAATATCAGATAAAGACTTCTCCAATCCATTCCCATGTATGAAGGCGTACCTTCCACATAAAGCTCCACAAAGACTGCATTGGGGTAGAAAGAAGGAATGTTGTTTATTAGATTTCCTCTAACGATGACATTATTATAGACAATATCATCAGGAGTAGTAAAATCTCTATCGTTTACATATCTATCAAAGTAGTCTTGCGGGGTTAGGTCAATGTTAAAACCTGTTCCGTCTTCAATACCCCAGACGTATGTGTTGTTATCAGTAAGTAAATTAGGCGTTTGAGCTGCTGTAAACACTTGATGGTTATTCTCTATATAGTAATACGGAGAAAATCTGATTCCATCAACTGGATGGGCGTAGCTTGCAAGAGCGGCCATATTTTCATCCTTAAGAATTTGGGCTATATCAAGAGCCTCGGATGAGAGCATGGCACTTTGTGTAAACTGAGGATTTATGGCCTTGCCCATAACCGCTGCAAATTCAGCTCTGGTCATAGAGTTGTTTGGCTTGAAAGTATTGTCTGGATAACCGGAGATGATATAGTTATCCATTAGGGCCATAATATTTGAAAAGGACCAATGATTTTGGCTTAAATCGCTAAATGAATTATTTGAAGTGCTCTGGGTCAGGTTGTATGCAGAAGCAATTACAGCAGCGACTTCTGCTCTTGTCATAGGATTATCTGGTTTGAAAGTACCATCTGGATAGCCATTCATTATCCCTTGAGATACGACAGCGCCAATATGTCCATTTGCCCAGTGTGAAGAGGCTACATCAGGAAAGTTTGCAGCTTGGGGGGTAAGATTAAGTTCATTTAAAAGCATTGAACTAACTTGTGCCCTTGTTAGCGTATCATTTGGCTTAAAGGTACCATCTGGAAAACCACTGATTAAACCTTGGGATGACAAATACTCAATGTAAGTTTCAGCCCAATGGTTTTCTATATCAGAAAAATGTGAACTTGCAAATGAAATTGTTGTTGTAAGCAAAAATGTAAAGATAATAACGAAAGATATTTTTTTGTAATTTCTCATACATCCACCTCCATGAATCCGTTGCTTCAATTAACATGTGTTTTTTCATAGTATCAAAAAAGAATGTTTTACAATAAAAATAAGACCTTACTCTTATATTATAACATTATTTACCACAAATTTTTCTTTTTTTTGGCAAAGGGTTGAGCTATAATAAGTTGTATGTAAAACTTTTCGGAGGAAAGATATTATGCAAATAGCATTAACAGGTAAATTATCAAAAGCCTTAGGGATGAAACCACCAGCAACAGATGAAAATATAAATCCACTCTTTACATGGACTGCAAACTGGACGAAAGTGTGGGATAACAGAAGAACCGAGGACTTGCTTGTTTTAGTTAACAATGCCACACGTTTTACGGTTGCCATGTATCAGGTCAAACGAAAGGACCTGAATAAAATTGAAGAAAAGATACAAGATGCAATCAGAAATACACTCTTGGCATATAACCTGAATGCAGAGATGGTGGATAAGTATTTAGAACTTGCAGGAGCATTTGAATATACTAAGAATAGTAATAGATATGCTGCAGCCTGGGTATCAAAGGCAGGTTTGGAGTGTGCTTTCCCAATTGGAAGAGAATATAATGGTATTGACAAGGTCTATAGTGATCTTGTAGGTGTAAGTTCTAACTATAGAATCGTTGATACGTCTAATAGCAAAAGCCAAGGATTTTATCCATATAAGGCAATGATTAAAGCAATGGAAGAGTTGACAGGGATGCAGCCATACAAAAGCCGTGCATTTGAACTGAAAATCACCCTTGATCTTGAAATTTACGCTGCCGAAAGAAAAATTCTTGTTCCGGCAGACTTGCGTTTTACATATTTTCATAAGCTGATACAGGATATTTTTGACTGGAATAATTATCATCTCTATGATTTTACTATATATAATAAAGCAACTGGAGAAAGGGAGCTTCGCATGGTACCTTTTGAGGAGGATTTGGAATTTGATACGAGTGCAGTTCTTATGAAGGACCACCTCTTATCTGATGTCTTTCCTGAAAATAAGCAGATGGTCTATACCTATGATTTTGGTGATAATTGGAAGCATGAGATTGAGTTGGTTCAGGTGATTGAAGAATATGAAGGTGAACTTCCCTATCTTTTAGAGGCAAAAGGACAAACACCCCCTGAAGATGTGGGTGGTGTTGGTGGATTTATTGAGTTCAGGAAAATCATACTGGACAAAGACAATCCCAATCATGAGGCAGCAAAAGAATGGGTTAGATTCTGGACACCGGAACTCAGTGAGTGGAAAAGCCGGCCGAAAGTAATTAGTATCTGGTGGTAATAAGTTAATATCTAAGCTTAAAAAGAAAGAAGAAGAAAAACCGGTAGTTCCACCAAAACCTTCTAATGAAGAGGTTTTGCTAGCTGAAATACGTGATTTACTCAAAGATAAATAAAGTAAGCTTCGTCACGACAATAAATTGACTTGGAGGAAAACAGAATCTTATGTTTCCGGGTATAAATGTATAGTATTTAATTATGGAATAGAAGGAGCAAACATGGACGATTTAAAAAAAGTATATGCAGAATGCAAGCAGTTTATTAATGGAAATGGTCCCAGAAATATATCCATACTTACAGAGGCTTTTGAAGATCTTGATACAAATATAGCAAGCGATATGTATGGACAAGGTGTATGGATTGATGCATTTCAAGAAGAACTCGCAAGAGAAGCAGGAAAAGAAGCTGGCGTTTTTTTTCCGAGTGGAACAATGGCTCAACAGATTGCCCTTCGTATAGCTTGTGATCAGAAAAACATTTATTCCATCGCATATCATCCGTTGGCGCATTTAGAGATACATGAGCAAGATGGTCTTAAGAAGTTGCATCAAATTAAAACAATCCTCCTAGGAGATCAAGAGCGACTCATAACGTTACAAGACATTAAGTCTATTGAACAACCGATCAGCTGCTTGCTGATAGAACTGCCTCAACGCGAGATGGGAGGATATCTTCCGGACTTTGCTGACCTTGTTGAGATATCAAAGTACTGTCAAGAAAAAGGCGTTCATCTTCATTTAGATGGTGCTCGCTTATTTGAAGTCCTTCCCTACTATAAAAAAACACTTCAAGAAATATGTGTATTATTTGATAGTGTATATCTTTCTTTTTATAAGGGCATTGGGGCTGTTGCAGGCGCTGTTCTTTTAGGAGATCATGACTTTTGCAAAGAGGCAAAAGTATGGAAGCGTCGATATGGCGGTGACCTGATTAGTTTATATCCCTATATAATTCCTGCAAAGTATTATATGGATCGTCGCCGTCCTTTAATGGAAACCTATTATGAAAAAGCCAAAGACCTTGCCACTTTGTTGAATAAGATTCAGGGTGTTGCTACTTACCCCCAAATCCCAGTATCGAATATGTTTCATGTATCGATTGAAGGTTCAAGAGAAAAACTTACGGAGCTTTTGGTGAAACTTTACCATTTAACAGGGATAGGATTGACCAATAACATAAAGGAAAAAGTGAAAGGTCGATGTTTTTTTGAAGTGTCTATTGGAGATGGATTATTAAAACTAGAAGATAATGAAATCAATGATTTTGTCAAAGAATTAGACAAATTGCTCCATACCAAAGAGGTTTTATAATATTATCCTATTTTTTTAAGGCGATTGACATTATTGAAAATATGTGATAAATTTATTTTTAGCAGACAACGGGGTCGATCATTTATGGATTGACCCCGTATTTTTTAATGCTTTTTGCTTTGCCAAGGTGCAACAATAACGAGGTATCATCATTAAACTACATACAAAATATACAGAAATAGGAGAGCAAAAAATGAAGAAAATTATCTCGAGATTCAAAGCGAATATGTTACTAAAGTTGATTGTATCAATAACTGTAGTTCTATTGGTGTCCTTTATGGCCACATTATTTCTAGTTAGGGATACAATAAAAAATGAAGTTGTATCCCAATGGAAAGACCACAATGTAAAACTGATTGAGATTTATTCCGAAAGCTTTGATATAGAAAATCCGCAAGGATTTATTGAGAATATTGACAGTCAAAACGATTTTGCCTATGTTTTCTTTATTGATTCTGAAGTGACGGCGATTGCCTCAACCTATGAAGAAATGATAGGGACAACATTAGATGATCCTGGAAGTGTCGCTGCAGCAAGGGATGGTGTTGCATATGCAGATATCTTTATTGACCCGAATACAAACTCACCAGTACTTGATATATTAAAACCATTATTTCAAGATAATCAACTCATTGGAGCGTTGAATATCGGAGTACCTGTAGATGAGATAACAATCAATCAAACACTGCAAAGTAGTTTGCAAAAATTGAATGTACTTTTCATAATAATTACGATTATTTCAATTGTTATACTTACATTAATTTTTAGAAACATACTTGTAAAACCAATTAAAGACTTAACCTGTGTTATAAAAAAAATGTCAGATTTTGATTTGACTGGTTATAGCAATAATTCATCAATAAATCAACATAGACGAACGGATGAAATAGGTGTTATTAAAAATGCTGTTGCTACAATGCAAGAAAATTTTGTGGCTTTAATCAAGGATGTGGATTTGTCCTCTGAACAAGTAGCAACGTATTCAGAAAAATTATCAGAGACAAGTGAACAATCTTCGGCGGCAATCAATGAAGTTTCTAGAGCGATTGAAGAAATTGCTCATGGCGCAAGTGAACAGGCAAAAAATACAGAAGACGGTGTATTACAGATAAATGATTTAGGGATAATAATCGAAAAAGATCATGCGTTGGTTAAAGTCCTTAATGCATCTGCGGATAAAGTGAATCAGCTAAAAGATGAAGGATTAGATGTATTAAAAATTCTTTTAGATAATACAGATAAAAGCAATCAAGCTTCAAAAGAAATCTTTGATAGTATTATTAATACCAATGAAAGTGCTGAGAGAATAGAAAAAGCAAGTCAAATGATTACAAATATAGCAGAACAGACAAACTTATTGGCTTTAAATGCTGCGATTGAAGCGGCAAGAGCCGGAGAAGCAGGAAAAGGCTTTGCAGTGGTGGCAGATGAAATACGGAAACTAGCAGAACAGTCCAATACATTTACAAAAGAGATTAATACGATTATTGGTGAACTAACCTCAAAAACAGAAAATGCTGTTGAAAATGCAGAACAAGTCAATAAAATACTCAAATCTCAATCTGAGAGTGTTCATAGCACAAGTGAAAAATTTGAAGGGATTAATCAATCTGTAGAAGAAATGAAAGATGCTATTCGTAATATTAATTTATCATCAGATGAAATGGAAGATAAAAAAGACCAGATTGTACGCGTTATTGAAAATCTATCAGCCATATCGGAAGAAAATGCGGCAGGAACTCAACAAACAACAGCATCTGTTGAAGAGCAATCTGCGGCGATGGAGCAAATAGCTCATGCAAGTAAGGAACTTTTAAGTGCAACGGTTCATATGAAAAAGAATATTTCTCGTTTTAAATACGATGAATAATTTCTTATATCCATATCCTTGTAATTGTTTTTTTATTTAAGCGGAAAAATTACAGGAAGTTCAGATTAAATGTCTTTTCAGGTATGGATTCAGACTTAGAAGAAAGTTTAGAAGAATTAGCTGAATATACACATAAAACAAAAACAGATATTGTAAAAGAAGCAGTGACGCAGTATATAATAGACACAAAGAGAAAATTATCTCCTTATGAAATCGGGAAAGATTTGTTTGGTCAACATGCAAGCGGAGAATCTTGGTGAAAAATTTAATCGTTGATGCAGGCCCATTAATTGCACTATTCGACAAAAGTGATCAATATCATGAAACTATACTTCAATATATTGCTTCTTTTGAAGGAACATTAGTTACTACATGGCCTGTTGTAACTAATGTTCTTCATATGCTGTCATACAATGTTCAAGTTCAAACTTGATTTTTTGACATGGATTGATATGAAAGGTCTCTCTGTAATAGATATCAATTCATCACATTTAAAAAGGCTGATCGAGTTAACAAAAAAATATGGAGATGTTCCTATGGATTTTGCGGATGCGACATTAATAGTTTTATCTGAGAAAATGCATTTAAATGAAATCTTAACCATTGATTCGGATTTATATGTATATAGAAATATTAGAAATCATTATTTGCATAACGTGTTAGCTTAATAAATTTAAAGTGCCTGTTAATGTAGATGACTTACTGAAGAGTATGGCGGTGACCTGTTAAGTTTGTATCTTAAAATCAGATTTTTGAGATTTTTGTCTCAGATTCTCCATACGACGATCGACGAGTGCGATGATATCAGCACAGTCTTTTAATTCTTGTATTACATGGGCTGCGTCGTCAACTTCTTGCTTGTATTTAAGTTTATGTTCAAGACTGGCCCAATAATCCATGGCGATGGTTCTAAGCTGAATTTCAACCCGCATCATTTTTTTTCGTTTAGCGAGAAAAATAGGGATTTCAACAATCAAATGCATACTGCGATATCCGTTTTCTTTTGGATTACGAATATAATCTTTTTTTATGATTAAAGTTACGTCATCTTGTTGAAGCAAAGCGTCTGTGAGCTTATAAACATCTTCCTGAAAGGAACAAATGACTCGTATTCCTGCAATATCGTTGATATTGTTGGCGATGGAAGCTTCTGTCATAGGTAAGCCTTTTCTTTGCAATTTTGTAAAAATGCTCTCGAAAGATTTCTCTCTGCTTTTTATAGATTCAATGGGATTGCGGTCAAATAGAATGGACATCTCCTCGTTGAGTACATTAAATTTTGTCTCCACTTCCATAAGGGCACACCGATAATACGACATCAACTCTTGGATAGGTAATAACTGTTGACCTATGGCATTGAATTTTTCTGCTTCACTCATTGAAGGGTCAGTGATATTATCGTTAATAATTTGTTTTGCAATGTCTAGTCTGTTAAATTCCATTATTCTACCTCGACAATTGATAATTCGCTTGAATCATCAGAATCTATTATATTCATTGTAATTGCTGTGGCTTCAGTAATATTTGTATTATTAGAACTTGTCGTCATATTTTCATCAAAAGAACTCAGGCTTATACTAAGTGCTAGTGCTAACATAATCGGTATATGCTTCATATTATTATCCTCCTATTTCCATAGATGTCTTTAAATTAATATATTATAAGTCTACCTTAACAGATAAATCTTAAAATAAACTGAAATAATTATTAAAATTCATAGAATTATTGTTTGTGACGATTTATGTTACCTGACATTCTATAAACCCGAATATAATGGCCTTATGTAAAATTGACACCAACAATCTTATTGTGATATATTTGTTCAAATAGACAAAATGGAGGCTACGAAATGTTGTGGAAACAAAAAAATACGACGTTAAAAACAAGTTATTATAGGGTGTTCTTAATACTTATTGTTATACCGATTTTTATCGTACTTATCGTGGCTTTATCTGTTATGAATGTACAATTTCGTCGTCAAGCTATCGAAAATATTGAGCGTGCACAAGAAAATATTGTTACAGACTTAGAAACTGATATTAGCATGATGTCAATGCGTTTGTCACATTTGATTTATACAAATGACAATGAAATCTTAAAAAATGCTGCCAGAACAAACAATGAAGATATTAACGCACGATATCAGTTTGAACAGCAGCTCTCTAAAGTTGTTAATATTGCCTTAGAACCTGTTAAAGAAGTGGTGTCGGTGGGCTTCTATATGAAAGAAGGGCAAGATGTTTATGTTAAAATGGACATCAATAGAAGTGGTGAAGAAATTCGTAAGGAGCCTTGGTATCAAAATGCTATGAAAAATCCAAATACAGTTGAATTAGGTGCCTATCAGAATCAAAAAATAAATGACTTATATTCAGGTGGAATGCGGGACATGCTTATTCTTATATTTGCTTTAGCTCCGGATGTCTCAACGGATCGCTCGCAAACGATTGAGATGGTAACGCTGTTTCAGTCGACAGGTGCAGCAGAACGTATAAAAAAATATAATAATAGTTTTTTAAAACGCGAGAACAAGTTAGGTTTAACTCGTATTGTTGATTCATTAGGAACATCGGTATTTAATGTAAACAATTCATATTGGGAAGAAGCCCATAAACAAATGGATAAATATACGGTGGTTAAAACACCTGTGTATTTAAATGGAACGACATGGTATATTGAAAGTTTGATTGAAACCATGGAACTAACGACAGAATTTTGGAAACAAGCCATTTGGGTATTAGCAAGTGCAGGTATAATTCTTATGTTTGGTGCTATCTATTTTGGAATCTTTATGAAGCGTATCATTCAACCGATTGAAGCAATTAATAGTGGACTGTATCAAATTAAAGAAGGAAATTTAGATGTATATATTAAACCGGAAGGGCAACAAGAACTTCAAATGGTTACCAGTCAGTTTAATGCGATGGTAAGGCAACAAAGAACTCTAATAGGAGATTATGAAAAAAGGGTGCGTAGCTTAGAAAAAAGTCCGGAAGAATATCTGGGTTTACTAGTGAAAAAGGAGATCACAGCACAAGAAATTCTTAATCGCACCAGCGATTTTTTTGTGGGACCCTATAAAATTCTTCGTTTTTATTTAGACTTACCAGAAGACCACCAAAATCAAAAAAAGATACTTGACCAAATATTACAAGGGTTTTTATCCAATCCGCGATTTGCATCGCATTGTATCCTTGCAAAAGATACTATAGACACTATCTATGGATTTTATCAGTTACATCATCAACAAGAAAGTGAGACGTCTTTACACAATTTGATTCATGAAATACAAAATCATATTTGCAAAGAGTATGGAGTGCAAATAACAGTGTGCATTAGTGAGATAGGTATAGATGCAGACAGTTTTAATCATTGTTTTGAACAGGTGACTAGAGGCATAGAGTTTCGACGTTTAGAAGGAAGTCAAGCCATTATTGATTGGTCTAATAAAAAAACGACTATGCATGACATATTAGAAAAAGTTTCATCTTATGATGAACTTGCTCAAGCCCTGTATATTGCAGATGAAAAAAATATTCTTCGATTAAGAGAAGAATTTCTAAGTACTTTTCAGTATGAAAAATTGCATGAGAATAAGTTAGATATCTGCGCCATGGTCATTGCCATAGGGAAGTATTTTGAACGAGATAATTCTTCGCTGGTAGATATTTTCGGGAAGGAATATAGTTATAGTGAAAAAATCATGCGTATTCAAGATGTGAGAAGTCTTAAATTATGGGTGACTAATTTTTTGTCATGGATTACGGACTATTCTGCATCACGATTGCATGTAACACAAAATAATCCTATTGTAAGGGCTAAAAGGTATATCGTTGAGCATTATGAAAACCCGGACTTGAATTTGGTAGATATAGCCAATGAAGTTGGACTTAATGAAAAATATTTTACACATCGTTTTAGCAAAGAAGCAGGGGAGACCATCACGGCATATATTACATCATTGCGGGTTGAGAAAGCCAAAGAACTATTGAAATCAACAACCTTTAAAATATATGAAATTGCTGAGATGGTAGGTTATCAAAATCCCGAACATTTTAGTCGCGTGTTTAAAAAATATGTTGGAGCAAGCCCCATACAATATCGAAAAGAATAGGAAGATCATTAACAGTACAAATTTATGTGCTGTTTTTCTTTTTTGCGAAATATCTTTCGTCACACTGTGAAAAATAACTTTATGACATAAAAAATAACAATATATCAAATGAAAAGCAAAGACGATATAACATATTATCATGAAAAATGGTTTTATGTGATGGAGTAATTTCAGAGGAAGATGCTATGATAAACGCACATCAAATAAAAGGAGGAAACAAAATGAAACAAAAAGTTAGCATCATATTTACAGGACTACTGATTGTACTTATGTTATTTGTCGTTGGATGTGCAAAAGAGGAAGCAAGCAATGAAGGGGCAACAAATGAAAGTGTGGCCGGAGGAGAAAACACGACCAATGAAAAAAGTGAATTGAGTGGCACATTAACATTTGCAATTTGGGATAATAATTTGAATACTTTCATTGAAGAAAATGATATGGTGGGTAAATTTCAAAAGCATTATCCGGATGTGGACATCGAGGTTGAAAAGATGAAAGATGATTCAGAATATTGGAATGCTATGAAAATGCGTGCATCAGCAAATCAGTTACCAGATATTATGTTTAATAAGCCGTTTACATTATCAAGATTTCAAGACTTTTTATTAGATATTGGCGATACTCAAGCTGCTCAAAATAATCTGCTTGCTGAAGGATATGCAGTCGATGGTAAGATACTTGGAGTTCCATTGACATCCGGTTATGAGTACGTATACTATTGGAAAGATTTGTTTGAAGAGGCAAATGTAGAAGTTCCTACAACTTGGGAAGAATTTGAACAAGTAAGCCTAACATTGCAAGAATACTATGGAAAAGATAACCAAGACTTTATGGCATTGGCTATTGGACTCAAAGATGAATGGCCCAATTATCCATTTATGGAGTTTATGCCGGCATTAGAATCAGGTAATGGAGAAAACTGGAATCGAATGGCAAGCCAAGATCGCCCATTTGAAAAAGGACAAGATGTTTATGAAGCATATCATAAGATATATAATTTTTTTAATTCAGGAGTTCTTGGAAGAGATCCTTTGGGAATAGGTAATGATCAAGCAACATCGATTTTTGCGACAAAAGGAGCAGCTATGATTGCCTTAGGTGACTGGGGGCTTCAAAATATTGCTGCTGGTGCACAAGACATCTCAGAACTTGGAACGTTTTACTTACCGGCTCGTAACAGTGTAGATGAACCCTATAATGTCATTGTTCAAGGTGATTCATTTATGGGAGTGACGACGCATTCGACAATTCCAGAAGCTGCGATTGCATTTGTGGAGTGGTTTTATTCAGATGAGTGGTATCCTGACTATATTAATTATGTATCGTCGGATTCATCAATGAAAAATTTTCCAAAAGAAAAGAATTCTGTGTTAGCACAAGCAGATCAAACCGTTTCAGAGATTCAATGGGTTATGTACAATGGTGGAAATGATGCTTTTTCTTCTATTCAAAATGAGACAACATTTGATTATAAAAAATTAGGTGCCGAAATGCGTATAGATGGGTTTGACTTTGAGACAGTGTTTGAGGACTTAAACCAACGATGGACAGAAGCTAGAGAAAAATTAAATATTGACTAGAATATAGAATTAATGGGGGTGTAGTTAGACATCCCCATTAATATATCGGAGGTAAAAAATGCAGTCATTAAATAAGAAGAAAAAAATATTTATAGGCACTTCTTTAGTTATACCTATGTTACTGTTAATTGGATTTGTTGTTGTGCCGGCAATAGATCTGTTTAGAATGAGTTTTATAGAGTGGGATGGATATTCTCCAGATACCCGTTTTGTTGGTGTCTCAAACTATATATCCATGTTTAAGAATAAGGATTTGTGGCTTTCTTTGAAGAATAACTCAGTGTATTTTTTTGTGCACTTTTTTATGATTTTCTTTGAACTTGGTTTTGCAGTTCTATTAAATAGTAAAATAAAAGGAGCAAAATTTTACAAAACGATGGTATTTTTGCCGTATATTATCAATGGTGTAGCTATTGCATATGCGTTTTCCTATTTCTATTCACCGATTAATGGTGCTTTTAATTCGATTCTTGAACTATTGCAACTTGAATCATGGATACGAAGTTGGCTTTCAGATCCCAAAATTGTTAATTATGTTTTGGCATCAGTTTCGGTATGGAGATTTAGTGGATATCATGTCATTTTGTTTTTGGCAGCCTTGCAATCCATTCCGAAAGATATTGAAGAAGCGGCAAAAGTTGATGGGGCTAACGGATGGCATCTTTTTAGATATATTCAAATTCCCGGCATTATGTTAATGGTTGATTTTGTTTTATTTGATAATATTCGCGGTGCATTGCAAGTGTTTGATATACCATTTGTTATGACGGCAGGTGGACCAGGATACGCATCTTCGACATTTACGCTATATACGATAAAGACAGCATTTTCATTTTCGAATTTTGGCTTGGCGTCGACAATGGCTATTGCTATTATGTTTATGATTGTGATTATTTATATTATACAAAATAACATTATACATAAAGTGCTTTTTAAAGATAGGGGGCAGAAGAATGATTAAACGATTATTAGGACAGTTTGTTAAACAACTCATATGTATAGTTATGGTTATGGTTGTTCTTGCGCCCATTGTATTGACACTTTTTGCCGCACTAAAAACACGAGGAGACATGGCAAGTACGTCGCCCTTATGGTTACCTGAAGTTCAACGTATAACGTTAGAAAATTTTCGTCAGGTTTTGAATGATAAATATTTATATATTGGATTTAAGAATACAGGATTTATTCTTGTGATGTCATTAATATTTAATGTTCTATTTGGAACAATAACAGCATATGTCATCGAACGCTTTAACTTTCGTGGTAAGAAAGTTGTCGTCGGGTTGTTTTTTTTAGGCATGTTAATTCCAACCTTTGTTACAGAAATCGCCAGATTCAAGATTATACAAGGATTGGGGCTGTATAACACAATTGGTGCGCCGATTGTTATCTATGTTGCATCAGATCTGATGCAATTGTATATTTATCGCCAGTTCATTTCAAGGATTCCTGTGGCGCTAGATGAAGCAGCCTTAATTGACGGATGTTCATACTTCAAGTTGTTTGGTCAAATTATTTTCCCATTGTTGGCTCCGGCAACAGCAACAGTATGCATTATCAAGTCGATTATTATTATTAACGATATGTATATTCCTTATTTATATATGCCTAAAAATAGTTTAAGAACGTTAACAACGTATTTAATGAATTTTGCCAACGCACAACAAGGATCTTGGCAAGTTCTTGCAGCTGGAATTATTGTCGTTATGGTTCCGACAATTATATTATACATTTTTTTCCAAAAATACATTTTATCAGGAGTAGCAGCCGGTGCGGTAAAAGAGTAGAAAAATATGTAAAATGAAAATCTGAATCATGATTGTAAGACAAAAAGAAAGAATTTCAATACGAAATTCTTTCTTTTTTGTTTTAAAGGTGATTCACTAAATACTTTAATGAATATTTAATTGTTTTTTTATTATCGTTTGTTATACTTGTAACAAATAATTTGAATAATACTAGATATATTACGAGAGGAAATTTGCCATGAAAAAAAACAAAAAGTTGAGAAATCAGCTCACTATAAAGATTAGTGTGTCTGTAGTTGCTATTTTTTTAATTATTAGTGTTGTATTTACCAATATTGCTTTTAGCTTTATTACATCGCTTGCCCAAAGCGGATTTGAATTGTCAGTCAGTGCTATTCAAACAACAGTATCAAAATTAGATATTTCTAAAGTTTTTCAGGAAGGAACAATAGAACAACAAGAGTTTGAATTATTGAAAAAGGAATTTGACAAAATGCATGCATCGGCAGCGGAACTAACAGATCGACTTATGATTATTGCTAAGCGTGACGATAAACTAATATATTTATACGGAATCGATGAAAAAACACAATATCAGACAGGAGAAATTGTAAAAAATCCTTCCCAAGAATTAATTCAAGCTATTGAAACCGGACAGACGCAATTTACTGATTTTGGTAAAGAACATATATTGGATGGAGAATCAATAGATTTTTATTTTCCACTCCAAGATAGTCAAGGTAATATAGCGATTGCTTATTTAAGTTTATCGACAGCTATAATAGGCATGATTTTAAGAGTAATAGCTACAGTTTTTAGTTTTATATTGCTCATAATTGTAAGTATTATTATTTTCATGATTCGGATTGTTGTAAAAAAAGAAATGCACGACCTTGAAAGACTAGCCGAAAAAACAGGCCAAGTAGCTAATCTAAAAGGGGACTTAACACAACGTATTCAGATTGATAGTAATAATGAAATTGGACGCTTATCAAGCAATATGAATGCCTTATTAGAGACTATTCATAATTTTATGTGTATAATTCAAAAAAGTACATCACGGCTTGTTCAAACCGGCAGTAAGTTTACAGGTATTAATGCAATGATAAAAGAGAATAGCAGACTTGTCCAAAATGCCGTTCAAAATGAGCAAGAAGTAGAGCGTGAGCTTATTGCGTCGACCAAAGAAGTTTCGGAGCAAGTTTTTGAGATTAATGAGACAATCAATCAAGTTGCAAGTTATGCTCAAGAAGTTACAGAAGAGTCAATTAAAACTTCTCAATATGCATCTGAAGGAAAGAATACAATGAGCTCGATGAAGATATCTGTTGAAGAAGCTGTTCAACAAGTTCAAGAAACAAGTGTTCATATAATAAGACTAAAAGAACAGTCAGATGCAATAAATAGTATTGTTGATGCTATTACAGCAATTGCTGCCCAAACAAATTTACTAGCGCTCAACGCTTCGATTGAAGCAGCACGGGCAGGAGAACATGGAAAAGGATTTGCTGTTGTAGCAAATGAAGTTCGAATGCTTGCTGAAAGTTCTGCTAAGCAGGCAGAAAACATTACCTCATTAATTCATGAAATACAGGATAGCATTCAAGTAACTCGCGAATCTATGGATGTAACTCAAGAAAAAATACAGAATGAAATTGAACTTGTTAATCAAGTTGAGGCGAAATTTAACGGTATTTCTGATTCAGTGAATTATGTTACACAAAAAGTTCAGAATGTATATGCATCAACTGAAGAAATATCAGCGTCTTCAGATGTTGTCACAGAGAAAATCATGTATTTGCAGAAGCTGTTTAGTCAGACAGAAGAATCAACAAATCAACTAATTACAAGTATAGACCATCAAAATAATTCGGTACATGAGACATCATCAGAAATAGAGGTGTTGAGTCAAATTGTCGCCGAGTTACAAGGAATAATGGATGAGCTAATACTATAATAATTTTGATTATTAAATCCAGAAAAAATCCAACATTCTAAAAGGATGAGCATAGGCAAACACCTTGTCTTGGAAAAGCATATTGCAGCATTCAAAAAACATTTGGGTATATATCCTGGTCCGGATGCGATTCTTCACTTTTCGGATGAGCTAAAAAACTATAAAACCAGCAAAGGTGCAATTCAACTACCATATGATAAACCAATACCAGTTGAGCTCATCACAGATATAACTCGCTGGTGCTATCAAACAGGAAATCATCATTGACTTTTTTTAGGAGAATTTTATTATGAAGATTGGAAAATATATTAGATACGATTGAAAGTATCTGCGGTTATATACACAAATGTGTTGATCCGGAAAAATACGATGCATCCGAGTATGTTGCTGCAGTTGTTGACATATAGTCAAGGACGGTCCAGTGAACGAATGTTGGCTAACGGGATATAGCCAGAGGGAGCTAGAAGCATGTATCAATGAAGAATTGGATGTAGAAAAATTTTTTAAAAAAGCAACACATTTTAATCCTGCATCTATACACATTAAGGGAGTTGTGTGTGGTATTCGTGTAGAAGAGATTGAAGATCCCATGATGCAAAAAGTACGTTATCTTGATAAATTAACGACATAATTTTAAACAAAACCCGTGGTTTTGACAACTCCAGTCATACTAGGGTTTTCTTTTTGTTTGCATAGTTGTGAGTCAAAGAGGTATAATGAACATATGATTAGCTAGGAAATTAAGAAGGAGACTATATGAAAGTTCAAGGCAGACTTCTTGCAATATCCACAGCGAAATAGTAAAATAGTAAAATAGTACTAGAGTAGCGTAAAGATATGCAAGAAATGAGGGACGATAAAATGGTTTTTGACATTAACGAGTTTTTGCAAGCTATTTCCAATGTGTTAGATGTAATAGAAACAGATATTTTTGGTGTACCAACAAACCATTCCAAAAGATTGGCTTGCTTAACAAACCGACTCGCATACGCCTTGAATTTTTCAACGGAAATGAAATACGATTTGGCTGCACTTTCAATACTTCATGATAATGGTGCCAGCCTTAAAATTTTACATGACAATTTACTGGGAGATACCAAAGCCAAACAGAACATAATTGAAAGCAGTAAAGAGCACTGCAGGATAGGAGAGAGTAATATAATTAGTTTTCCATTTTTAACATCACCTAAAAATGTTATTCTCTATCATCACGAAAAATTTGATGGATCTGGTTTTTTTGGCCTTAAAGGGAATGAAATACCCCTAATGTCCCAATTAATACATTTTGCAGATACTTTAGATCTTAAGTTTAATCTTGGAAATGTTTACAAAAATGAGGATGATTACCAAGAAATAAGAGCGTTTATTAAAGACCATGCAGGAACCCATTTTGCACCTGATTTAACTGAGGTTGCTTTGCAGGTTATCAGTGAGAAGGAATTATGGACGAATCTCTCTGATGAAAAGATAGATGAAGTAATTAAACGAACAGTTCCATCATATAAAAGAGAGATGAGCTATGAGGAAATTCACGATATAACCAAAACATTTTCTTACATTATCGATGCCAAATCAAAATTCACAAAGATGCATTCATCAGAATTATCAAAATTGATGACTCGGATGGCAAAATTTTATAATATCAAAGGTGATGAATTCTGGAAATTAATCATCGCTTCAGACTTGCATGATCTAGGAAAACTTGGAATTAGTAATTCGATTTTGGATAAGCCAGGAACGTTAACGGGTGAAGAATTAGAAATAATCAAAGAACACCCGGCAACTGCCAAGCAAAATCTTGAGAAAATACATGGATTTGCTGAAATTTCGGAATGGATATGTAATCACCACGAAAAACTTAATGGAATGGGTTACCCTAGAGGATTAAGTGCTGATCAACTTGATTTTAATTCCCGATTATTGGCATGCCTAGATATCTACCAAGCTTTGGGAGAAATACGACCATATAGAGAAGCTATGACACATGATGAATCTATAAAAATCATGAGACGTATGGTGAAAGACGGCCTGATTGATCCTGAAATTACAGAGGATATTGCACAGCAATTAAAAACTAATTACTAAGAAGGAAGTTATTTTGTTGCATATAAAGATAATTTTGTGAAAGAGGACAACATGGATATTGAAAAAATGCGAACACTCATGAAACGAATTGCCATGATTTTTATAGGAACGCTCATATCAAGTATAAGTATCAATGGCCTCTATCTCCCAAATAATATTCTCTCTGGAGGGTTTACAGGCATAGCCATTTTATTGAACTTATCTTTAGGTTTTGATATATCACTGAGCATTCTTCTTTTGAACATTCCTATTTTTATTCTTGGATATAAGTTAATCCATCGAGAGTATATTTTTTATAGTTTGATTGGAATGATTTCGCTCTCCATCTGCCTTGCCTTGACAAAAGGTGTGACGATTCATTCGGATCAAATGTTAACGACCTTGCTTTTAGGCGGTCTTTTAAACGGAGTGGGTTTTGCCCTTGTATTTAAGTCGGAGGGATCAACAGGGGGGAGTGACATTATTGCAAAAATTTTTCAAAAGCAGTATATGTATAGCATTGCTACCGTGGGATTTGCATTTAATATTATCATCATTAGTTTATCCGCGATTTTTTTTGGTATAGATATTGCGATTAAAACCTTAGTTGCAATGTACGTTACATCGACAACGATTAAGTACTTGATGGAGGGTCTTAATTATAAAAGAACAGTTTTCATTATTACAAGTAAAGAAGGCCCAGTATCAGAGGCCATTAACCGAGAAATGCGTCGAGGGTGTACCTTGATTAAGGGGACGGGATCATATACCCAAAAAAACACCTATGTACTCTATACGGTCATTAGTATTGGACAATTAGGTGCGCTAAAACGGATTGTAAGCGAGATTGATCCCAAAGCACTTATTAATGTCATGGAATCACATATGGTGTTTGGTAAGGGTTTTCTTAATATTCATGATGAATAGGAGCAAACCTTGAACAATGTGGCTTTATCTATGCTATTACGTCTTTGTTGTTTACAATACCAGTGAAGAAAGCAATCTTGTCATTGCAGCAAGTGACTTGATATTAAGGTTACAGGATGAAGCACTAAAAAAAATACATGATTACTGCGAATTTGTAAAAGCGTCAAAAATTATTTCGGAACCGAGTGTGCGTGAATTAATGATCCTAATACAGGTTTGTATGAAATATGCATTGAAATATAGATATAAATATCCATTGTATCAGAGAAAAAACACTTGTAGAATGAGGTTGAGACAAAGATTAAACACAAAAAATAGTATGTGATCATAATAAAGCAAGTTGTTTCCAACTTTAAGTGTTTTTGAAAGGATATGTTGCTATGATAAGAAAAATATGTAAATCAAAAATGGTGACAACAACGTTAATACTAACTTTGCTATTAAGTTGCTTACCTATTACGTCTATATTTGCTGTAACGCAGACAATAGTGACTATTGACGGAAAAACCCTTCAGTCAGATGTGGCTCCAATCATAATTGAGGGGCGTACGTTAGTGCCACTCAGAGCTATTTTTGAAGCATTAGGGGCTGAAGTGGAATGGGATAATAGTAGCCGAACAGTTACCGGTAGGAAAGACACCACAACCATAGTTTTGCCTATTGGTAGTCGTTCTCCCACAATTAATGGAACGCCAGTGCAGTTAGATGTTCCGGGAACCATCGTTAGTGGTCGAACTATGGTTCCGGCTCGATTTATTGCGGAAAGCTTAGGAGCGTCAGTGGATTGGGTAGAGGAAACGCGAACCGTAGTTATTATAAGTGATGGTTTGACAAAGGTGGCAGAGGAAATTCCAAGTTTAGAAGTTCAGAATCTTCAATCACGTATTGATAGAGAGCCAATTGTTAGATACTTTGGATATTCAACAGAGGAAATAAAGGCAGCTTTCGGTACACCGAATGAGCTATATTCCAGTGAAGAAACATACTCGTATGTAGATGAAAATATCGAGTTCTGGTTTTTGGAAGAAAAAGTTAAGCTTATTCGACTCATCGGATACAATAAGACGGATCAACACAACTTTTTGGGGTTTGGACGAGGTGTACGGATGGACGATATAATAAAAGAACTAGGAGAGTTTGAATGGGAAGAAAATGAAACGGATGAAATATACTTCGGGTATTCTACAGACGATTACAGCCTTAATTTCCGAGGCGGTGGAGAGTTTTCTGAATTTCTTGAAAGTATAGAGATTTTTAAGAAATAAAAAATATGATTAATTAAATATTTCACTAAAGGAAGCCGCTTTGCTTATTAAGATGCATTTAGAGACCACTGATGTGGTCTTTTTTTACTATAAAGTAAATTTGATTTTACACTAATTTACGAATATAATAATGAATAAGAATATGATAACCAAATACGGATGGACTTCAAGGAGATATATCAATGAGTATAAATAGACAAGAAAATCAGATGGATGCCAAAAATCAAATCAATGTTCTCACAAGATCTGCCCTCGCGCTAGCTTTGTCTGTGGTGAGTCTTCTGCTTTTTCGAGGGACAACGAGTATTGTTTCCGCCTTTGTCATTCCTGTAGTCATTGCACTTTTTTCAAAGCGGAATGAAGTTTTATCTTTTGTCTATATTGCCAGCAGCCTTATTATGATGACAGTCTTGTTTTTCCAAACTCAAATCATTTTTATAATTGGATATTTGTTACTTTCTCTTGTTCTTAAGCATTTGTTGATGGATTCAGCGATGAAAGTGAAATTTTCATTCACAGGCATTTTGAAGTATCTTCTTGCAGTGATGGCAATTTTATTTATGGGTATTTGGCTAACCCAGGTGATATTTCTGATTCCTATACACGATATGATGTTGAGGTTTTCAAATAATCACCCGCTTCGATACTTGGGGATTCTCCTAGTGGAAGGAATAGCCATTACAGTGGTTAATCTATTGTTTTTAAAAGCAACGACTTCGAGAATAAAGTTCTAACGCATGGTTTAATGTTAAGGAGAATATTGATATGACAATTACAGAAACAAATCGACTGAGTTTGAGGTTGCTTGAACTGAATGACTTAGATGAGATGATGAAAATCTGGGGAGATGCGGAAGTTATGAAATACTGCGGAAGCCCAGGTACTCGGGAAGAAGAAATGAAATCAATTCAATTCTACATAAATATGCAAAAAGACAAAGGCTTTTCACCGTATGTGGTGGTGCTCAAGGAAAGTGGAGACGTGGCAGGAGTTTGCGGATTCAATCCACCAGACAATGGATGCGATGCAGAATTGATGTATCATTTCAAAGTAAAATATTGGGGAAATGGCTATGCCACGGAAGCTGCTCGAGCTTGCGTAGAATATATAGCTAAAAGTAGACCTATCAATGTATTAGGAGCTTCAATAGAACCAGAAAATATATCCTCAGAAAAGGTGTTATTAAAGCTTGGGTTTCAATATATAGGAGAAAAATGGAGTGAGGCGGCAAATCAGAAATATCTTTATTACAATAAAAGTTTACGTTAATTTATCGACAAGCTGAAAAGTACTTAAAAGTATAAGGCTTTTTTTGTTTGAAAGGAGAGTATATGTTGATTGTTCCGGATTTATAAGGATATGGTTATAATGAGGGACTTAAAGGTGATTTTGAATGGAAGGCACATGTTCAAAATCTAAAAGATGCTGCACAATTTGCTAGGGATAAGTATGGAGGCAGAGTTTGGCTTGGTGGAGCTAGTATGGGTGGACCACTTGCTTATGCAGCAGCATCAGAATGTGATTTTGTTGATGGAGTGCTTTGTTGGTGTCTATGGGACTTTAGTGATAAAGAATTTATGTTGAAGGAAACAACAACGGGTAAATGGACATATTTATTGATGCCAATGTTAAAAATTATGTCCAAGTTTTTTGGTAAATTACGATTAAAAACCTATCACCTTATATCTTATGATACATTAACTGATTCAAAAGAGTTTAATGAATTTATAAAAAAAGATCCTCAAGCAGGAACCCATGTAACCCTTAAGGGAGCTGCCAGCTTGGTCTTGGATAGTAAACCAGCTGTAATACATTCCGATTTTTTAAAACCAGTTCTAGTTGTACAACCTGGAAGTGATCAAATGACACCGAAGAAATACATAAAGAGAACTTATGATAGTCTAGGTTCACGGAACAAAAAATACGTAGAGATTGAAGGGGCTCCACATTTTCCTACGAATATGGAAACATACAATCGATGGGCCAATGAAGTTGACCAATTTATCAAGGAATTAAAATGAGAAGGGAAGTTGTGATGACAGAACTTAAGGAGCGAATAAAAGTAGCCAAACATATTGTCTTTTTCGGAGGTGCAGGGGTATCGACCGAGAGTAATATCCCGGATTTTAGAAGTGAGCAAGGAATCTATGCGACTGTTCAAGATTACGGGATTCCCCCGGAAGAGATTATTTCTCATAGTTTTTTTTTCCGGCATACGGAGACCTTTTATGATTTTTACCGCAAGCATATGATTTTTGCCGAAGCCAAACCCAATGAAGCCCATAAAGCATTGGCTAAATTGGAAGCGATGGGCAAGCTAAAGGCTGTCATTACTCAGAACATTGATGGTCTACATCAAATGGCAGGAAGCCAGACAGTTTTTGAAATACATGGATCCATCCATCGCAATCATTGTACCCACTGTCACGCATTTTATGACCTGGCAACAATTGTTTCGGCAGAAGGAATTCCCCAGTGTACAGCATGTGGCCATGTAATTAAGCCGGATGTGGTTTTATATGGAGAACCTTTAAATGAGCAGCTTGTGTCAAAGAGTGTTGATGCCATTCGCCAAGCTGATATGCTAATCATCGGTGGTACGTCTTTGAGCGTATATCCGGCAGCAGGCTTAATCAACTACTATCAAGGAGAGAACCTTATACTGATTAACAAAGGAGAAACACCCTATGATTCAAACGTTGATTTACACATCAGAGGAAATATCGGTGAAGTTTTTCAAGAGTTGATGTAGGACAGGGAGGAGTAATTCGAGTGAAAAAAATACTTATTGGACTCTTAGTTTTTATTATTTTATTGAGTCTTGGAGCAGTAATTTATATTAAAGATTATTATGAAGCGAGTGACTATGTGCATGCGCTGATGGAAGAAAATAGCTCAAGAATCACTTCAGAAGGACAATATACATCGATACGACCCAAAGAAGTCTTTGAGGAGCCGATCGGCATAATTTTTTATCCAGGCGGAAAGGTTGAAGCAATCGCCTATATGCCTTTATTAATGCAGCTAGCAGACCAAGGAGTTAGACCTGTTTTAGTCGAAATGCCAGGGAATCTAGCAGTGCTGGATATTAATGCAGCAGAAGATGTTTTTGGCATGTATCAAGAGATTGAACATTGGTACATTGCAGGGCATTCCCTTGGAGGTGCTATGGCAAGCCAATATATGGAGAAAAATCATGATAAGGTGGAGGGCTTAATATTACTTGGAGCATATCCGGTAAATAATGCACCTGTAGACACACTGGTCATATATGGGACCCATGATTTATTGTTGGATCTTGAACAAGTAGCAAAAGCGGATCAAGTTTATGAAATCAAAGACGGTAACCATGCTTATTTTGGGGATTACGGAGAACAAGAAGGCGATGGAAAGGCACGCATCAGCCGTGAACAACAACAAGAAGAAACTGTAAATCGCATAATGGAGTTTATTGAGAATATTAGCTGATAGATCCTTGACGTTCATTTACACAAAGCGGGTTTAAAAGAACCTGATGTTGTCCAACCGGATTTGTTAGTGGTTTGTGATTTGGAACTTGGGGTAAATGAGAACGGACGTTATATTGGAACGCCAACCTTAGTTGTTGAGATTTTATCAGAAACTACCCGTTCAAAGGACATGGTAGATAAACTGAATAGTTATATGTTATCAGGAATAAAAGAATATTGGATTGTTGATACAAAATATAATAAAATTATCGTTTATGAATTCAAGGAAGAAGTCATTGATCGAATGAAAGTATTTGAATCCGGAATATGTAAATCGTTTTTCTTTGACGGTTTAGAGCTTTTAGTGGAAAAGATATTTGTTCCGATTTAGAGGGTTTTATTATTACATAATACTGAATTCTTAAATTTATATATTGCAATAATAGAATATAGTTGCTATAATATCTACATAATAAATCAAAAGATTTTTAAGGAGGATTAAGTAGAATGGATATGTCAACAATTATTCTATATGGGATTGCATTTATATTACTTGTGATTTCAATCGTTAAAGACAGAGGGAAAACAAAAAAAGCGGTTAAAAAAGGCTGGATGGCCTTCATCAAGATTGTACCTGTGTTAATTCCTTTGTTTCTAATCGTCGGAATAGTACTTAGTATAGTAACCCCTCAAACAATAAAAACGGTGCTTGGTGAGGAATCTGGAATCTTAGGTGTTCTCACGGGTATGCTTGTTGGTTCTATTGCGTTTATGCCACCATTTGTAACGTTCCCCTTGGGAGCAGAGCTGTTAGATAATGGAGCGGGCTATCCACAAGTTGCAGCCTTTGTTACAACATTGATGGCGGTTGGTTTGGTCTACTGGGCAGCCGAAGTGAAATTTTTTGGACAAAAAGCGGTCGCATTGAGAAACGGGCTTGCATTTCTTGCTTCCGGAATTGTGGCGATAGTTGTATGGGGGGTATTATAAATGAAGCAAAAAGATATTTTGTTGTCTATGTTTAAAAGTAAAATGTTTTATATATCGCTGATCCTCTTAATAGGATTATTTTTATTAGATGTTGTAGGCATAAAAATTGGTGCAACAGTAGCTGATGAAAAAGCTTCGCTAGGAGTGTCAGCTCTTGTTTCTGCGTGGTTTCAATTTGTTTCAATGCTAAAAATTGTTCCTCCGATTTTTTTGATGATTGGATTGCTCGACATATGGGTTCCAAGAGAAACGATGATTAAATTAATGGGAGAAAAGTCAGGCCCTGTTGGTGTTTTAATCGCCTTTTTTATCGGAACAATGTCAGCAGGACCTTTAATCGCTGCTTTTCCGGTCGCGCAAATTATGCTTAAAAAGGGTGCTCGATATGCTAACGTATTGTTTTTCTTGACTATATGGGCAAGTGCAAAACTTCCAATTTTATTTTTTCAAGCGACGACGCTGGGTGTTGAATATACGATAATAACAAATATAACATTGATTCTCGTATACTTAATCGGAACGTATGGAATTGAAAAGATACTAAGCCATGAAGAAAAAAGACAAATATATATAATTGCAGAAAATGCTTAACGAACATACAAAATTTTAATGTTCAAGAGGGTGACTATGATAAAAAAGATATTCATATTCCTAGTATCAATTGTAAGTATTTCTATTTTTATAGTCTTGAGTGGCTGTGAGAATAGAACAGGCGCTAGTTCAAAATTAAATGAGTTTATGAAATCATATAATGATTACTGTAGCTATAAATACAGTGGCGTTATTTTAGTGGCTAAAGGAGATGAAATCCTTTTGAGTGAAGGCTATGGAATGGCGAACTATGAAAAGAATATTCCTAATGACCCTAATAGTGTATTTGCGATAGGTTCTATTACAAAATCCTTTACAGGCATTGCGATTATGCAACTTCAAGAAGAAGGTTTGTTAAATGTTGAGGATCCAATATCTAAATACATTGAACATTATCGAGGTGATGATATTACACTACATCATCTTTTGACGCATACTTCGGGATTGCAAAGAGAAGGAGAATACAAAGGACAACAAGATGTTACTTTAGAACAACATATTGAATATATCAATAAATGTGCGATGTTGTTTGAACCCGGAGAGAGCTATTCGTATAGTAATGCAGGTTATCAGCTCTTAGCAGCAATTATTGAAGAAGCTTCCGGTATATCCTATACAGAGTATATAAATAATAAAATATTTATTCCCCTCGATATGAGACAATCTAGAGTAGGGGTTGATGCTTCATATACAGATAATCAAGCAATTGGATATAGTCTAATCCGTGATACTCCGATGAAATTATCGATTTACAACTTTTCTAACATCATAGGAAGCGGAAATATCTATTCGACTATAAATGATTTGTATAAGTATGAACGAGGAATTTATAATGAACAATTAGTGTCAAAAGCATCTTTAGAACAGATTTTTGAACATGGTTATGGATGGGAAGAATCAGAAAGATATAACTACGTAAAAATCAGTCATGGCGGAAACATAGGTGGTGGAGGCTATAATTCTTTAATGGTAAAATTTCCAGAAGAAGAATATGTCCTAATATTTCTTACCAATAATTCTGATGTAACAGCACTTCAAGCAGTCTCTGAAATGATGGAAGCAATTATATTTGAAAAAGATTATGTTACTCCAGTGCCCATAAAAAAAACGGAAATTGATGCTGAAATCTTAAAGCAGTATGCAGGAGATTATGATTTTCCGGAAGGTTTCGTCTTGTCGGTAACTTATCGAAATAATAAAATTTATTCAGATGCAGATGATGGCAATACATATGAACTGTTACCGGTAAACGAAACGACCTTTTATTTTCAAGATCATCAGTGTGTAAAAGTCGAATTTGATATCGATAGCAAGAGTAATGAGGTATCGCTAAAATTATATAATAGAACCTATTTATATGAGGGACAAAAGTAATGTTGCTTTGGATGTTTAAAATGGAACCTTTCTGGAGAACACATATTTTATCTGTAAAAAATAGAATAGCTCTTTCGAACTATTCTATTTTTTTGAAAACTGTTCATTTACCGAAAGTTTCTTGCTTATTTGGAAATAATTTATTCTAAGTATTCTGTATAGTGGTTTTGATATATAGACAAGTAATCTTCTAGTCCTGCCCTTTTCAAACTGTCAAGATAGGAACTCCACTCGGAGTCTATTCCACCTTCAAATATCCATTTTGCCCAATGTGTATCGACTATATTGTAGACATCATTTTTAATCAGAGCTAAATCATTATTTTCTTCCGCTGTAAACTTCAAGACAGGTAAAATACTGGATTCTTCTGGAAAATATTCACGGTATAACGAATCTAGTTCAACTCTTTGAGTAATTGATTCCGGAGCAATGATTCTACTCTCAAGATTAGGAGAGACGTACATAAGACCGTTATCTACTAGTGCATTTGTCCATTTCCATTCATCAGCACCCATTCCGTTTTCAGGTTCAAGTACTATATAATTATCACCGTCTTTTTCGACACAGACATCCAAGGAACCATAGTAGCCTTGCGCAGACATTTCTTCTGAGAAAAAACCATCAAGGAATTTCATTGCAGCTTCTTTATTCTCACATGAAGTGGTGAGGTGTGCTTTGTTCGTCAAATATTTAGTTCTCATTTCATTTGCAGGCCACAAGGGAGATATCCCATCTTCTGCAGCCAAAGGTAACTGGACAACATATTGATCTTTCCATTGAACACCAAATCGGTCTTCGATTGACCATCCCATGGTAGCACCAACTTTGGCATATTCCGGATCTTTAGATCTTGATTGGAATTGTGAATAGTCCTGCGTGAATATTTCTTGATTAATCAAGCCTTCAGCATATAACTTGTGAAGATAACTTACTAAGTTGTAGTAATCTTCTGTTTGAGGCAAAAATACAACCTGACCATCTTTTGCTGATAGCCAATCTCCGGAGAAATCTTCTGCATAATTTCCATAAGCACCGATCATACTCATTGCAGTGAATAAACCTCTATCAGGTGCCCAATCAAATGGTATTTCGTCCATTTTACCATTTCCATTTGGATCATTTTCTTTGAAGGCTTTCAGAACATTATAGAAGTCATCAAAGGTTTCTGGTTGAGATAATCCTAAATTATCAAGCCATGTCTTGTTAATCGAAAAAACATTGAAACTTGAGGGCCTATGAGGTATAACGGATACCAAACCATATATGTTGCCATCAAGAGATGTTGCTAGGCTTTTAGTATTGGGAAGTTCTTCAAACATAGTCTGAATATTTGGCGCATAATCTTCAATAAGTTGATTCATAGGCTCAAACAAAGTTGGAAACGAAGCAATATCACTGTCATTAAGTGCGCTAATGAATATATCAGGTAGGTCACCACTTGCCAGTATAATATTTTTCTTTTCATCCCAGCCATCTCTGACTTGTTCCCATTCGATGGTGACGCCAACCTCATCCGCTAATTCTTGGAACATCGGAATTTCTTCAACATCTTTTGTCCATGAATGTGTCACTACAAGTATTTTCAAAACAGGCTTCTCTTGACTTTTTGATGTCGATGTGTCTTTTTCTACAGATACACTACCATCACTATTTTCTTCAGCTTTCTCTGTTGCTTGGCACCCAACGAATAGAATTAACATTGAAAACACCATCAAAATAATAATAATTTTCCTCATTTTCATATCTTCTCCTTTTCAAATATTTAAATTTTATGTACTGGTTCTGCTACTTTTTAATCTATTGTTTCAATATATTCCGGATATATATTGTTACAAGATTCTAATTTGTGTTGCAAAATACTGGCTTAATCAATGATTACCCTTTGATTGAACCAATCATAACTCCTTTCTCAAAGTACTTTTGTATAAAAGGATATATCGCAATAATTGGTGCACTCGAAACAACTATGACACCATATTTAATCAAATCTGCTTTCTGCTGGGCATTTCCTTCAGCAGAAACACCTGACCCTAACTGACTTGTAGCAAAGGATTGATTTCGTACTAATATATCTCGTAATACGAGTTGTAAAGGATATTTTGCTTCATCGCGAAGATAGATTAAAGCTTTAAAATATTCATTCCAGTAGCCAACCATATAATAAAGTGAGATAACTGCTATGATTGCTTTTGAAAGTGGCAGAGCAATTTTAATGAAAAAATCAAAGTCTGAACACCCATCTATCTTAGCTGCTTCAAGTACGCTATCGGGTAAACTGGATTGATAAAATGTTCTTGCAATGATTAAGTTGAACACATTAACGGAAAAGGGTATTAGCATAACCTATATTGTATTGTCTAAACTAAACTGTTTCACAGTCAGATATGTAGGTATTAAACCACCGTTAAAAAACATAGTAAATGTAAATAACAACATAAGATATTTTGCTGTTTTTAGATCTTTACGAGATAATGCATATGCAGCAGGTATTGTAAAGGCCATGCTTACAGCTGTACCGCCAATAGTATAAAGCAAGGTGTTTCTAAATCCGATTATGATACGAGAATCTTTAAATATTTCTTTATAGCCTAGAAAAGTAATATCTTTTGGCAATAACCAAACATTTCCATTTGCAACTGAGGATGGATTACTAATTGATGCAATTAAAATGAAGTATAATGGATATAACGTAATGATGATTTGTAAAGCGAACACAACCAATAGAAAAAGGTCAAAAGCCCAATCCGCTTTTTTTGTTTTAAAAAAGCTCATTAATTTCCCCCTTACCACAAACTAGTATTATTTGTTCTTTTTGATATCTGATTGACAGTTACTAGAAAAATAAAGTTAATTAATGTATTGAATAATCCAATGGCTGAAGAGTAACTAATTTGATTATTGATTATCCCTATTTTGTATGTATATGTCGAAATGACTTCTGAAACGGATAGATTCAGACTATTTTGCATCAAAAATATTTTTTCAAACCCAACGCTCATAATGCCTCCTGCATTTAAGATTAATAAGATAATGATGGTTGGTAGAAGACCGGGAATATCGATATGCAATATTCTTCTGAAACGACTAGCACCATCAACTTTTGCTGCTTCATATAATTGGGGGTCTATACTAGAAAGTGCAGCGATATATATAATACTGTTCCAACCTGAATGCTGCCATATTTCTGATATAACATATACTAACCGAAATAACTTAGCTTCTCCCATTATATTTATAGGATCTTTGCCTAATACTCTAAAAACATTACCTGCAATTCCTGATGTCGGAGATAAGAATACAAGTAACATACCAACTAAAACAATCATCGAAATGAAGTGAGGTACATATGCTATCGTTTGCACTGTTTTTCTTTGCGTCGAATTTCTGATTTGATTAAATAGTAAAGCTAGGATTATCGGTGTTGGAAACCCAGCTAACAATGTAAAAAAACTGATTAGGGATGTATTCTTAATTAAAGTCACAAATTGATTTCCTTGAATAAATTTAGTAAAATATTTCAATCCAACAAAAGTACCACCAGTTAATCCCTTTGACATATCAAAATCTCTAAAAGCAAGTTGTAATCCATACATCGGTAAATAGTTGAATAACAGTATTATTGTTAGCGCTGGTAATATCATGATATAAAGTTGATATTTTTTTCGTATATGCTTGATAAGTGTATTCATATTACCTCCTAAAAATCCTTTGATAGCCAGTCCGGTGCTGTTATATCTTTCCAAAATACTGGAATAGTAGTAATATCAGCACTAACAAGAACTTCTTTACCACCTTCCATGACTTCCCTGGTGAAAATATTGGTCCATTTTGAACCCGATGGTAAATAGACTTTTCTTTCTGTTTGTCCTGCTTCTAAAATAGGCGCAATTAATAGATTAGGACCAAACATATATTGGTCTCCATTTTCCCAACTGGTCGGATCGGCCGGAAATTCCAAGAACATAGGTCTCATAACAGGATGCCCATTTTTGTGTGCTAGCTTCATGACTTCCCGTGTATATGGACGCATTTTTTCACGGAGTTCAATAAATCGTTTGAGTATAGGATATGCTTGATCTCCGAAGCTCCATATCTCGTTGTCTCCTCCAGTAAATAGATTAGACCTTCCATCTTCATATGATAGATGCTCTGTCGGTTTTCGATCGCCATGTAAACGCATGACTGGACAAAAAGTTCCCCATTGAAACCATCGAATTAGCAATTCTCTAAAAGAAGGATCGGAGGGATCGCCACCATGAAATCCACCGATATCGGTTGTCCACCAAGGAATGCCTGCAATCGCCATTTGTAGTCCGGAAACAACTTGCTTCCTCAATGAAATGAAGGAGCTTTCTATATCACCAGACCAAACAAGGGCTCCGTATCGTTGGCTGCCAGACCAAGCACATCTTACTAGATTCATCACATTTAACTCTCCGGCATCACGCATGCCTTCATAAAATGTTTGAGAAAATTTTTGAGGATAGATATTACCAATTTGGCTATATGGACCTAAATAACATCGATAGTTATCATAATCATATTCACCAAATTCAGGCTCTGCCTCGTCCAACCAAAATGTTTTTACACCGTAGTCGTAATAATTATCCTTACATTTTTTCCATACGTAAGCTCTAGCTTCCGGATTTGTCGCATCGAAAAAATTACTATAACCACCAAACCCCATACTTATGAACATCCCGCGTTCTGCACGAATTAAATAATTATTATCCTCCATTTCTTGATAATTTTCACTGGTAAGATCAATTTGTGGCCAAACGGATATCATCAATTCAATACCTAGTTGTTTTAATTCGCTTACCATGGCTTTGGGGTCTGGAAAAAATTCTTTTTCGAAACGAAAGTCACCCATTTTGGGCCAATGGAAGAAATCGCAGACAATGATATCAATGGGTATTTGTCTATTTTTATATTCTCGAGCTACTTGTAATAACTGTTCCTGATTCCAGTAACGAAGTTTACATTGCCAAAAGCCAAGACCATATTCCGGCATCATAGGTACTTTTCCTGTAACTTCGGAATAATTTTCAAGAATTTTTATGGGTGTTTCTTCTGCAGTAATCCAATAATCAAGTTGTAAAGAGTTATTTGATTTCCATTGAGTAATATTACTACTAAAATTAACTTGTCCGATGGAAGGATTATGCCATAAGAACCCATATCCAACGTCCGATAAATAAAAAGGAATAGATGCTTGGGAATTTCTATGGGCAAGTTCCAACGTGCAATTTTTTAAGTTGAAATTATCTTGTTGATATTGTCCCATACCATAGATTTTCTCGTCTGGGATACTATCAAAGTTCATTTCCAACTCGATATCTCCATTAATTCTAGGTTTATAATTTCTGGCCTTTAGGTTTAGTGCACCTCCGCGGCTTATTTCGCGAAGCAAAAGTTTACCTGCTGCATCATAAAAAGAAATTCGAACCGAACGCCCTCCATCAATTTGCTCTAAAACGCCTACGATATTCCCATTCTGAATTTGGGCTTTGTTCTCTAGTATATTAATACTACCATTTTCACAATTATCTTTTTCGAGCAAAGAAAAGGAATGAGTTACAGGTTCTTTCATATAGGACCCTGTAACTCTTAAGGCATTGGTTCCCCAACTTTCAATCTTTAAGTATTCGCCTTTTCCTTTCCAGCAAAGTGCATTGTCTTTTACATAATACTTGCTCATAAGTCTCTCCTTTTTTCACAAAAATTTTCTTGATTTCTAGATTATTTTAGCAAATATAATTGAAAACATCTTGCACATAATTCACCACATATAGTACAATATTCACATAAGTTTTTTGGGAGGTAGCGATTTGGATTTTACAAACAAGTATTTACACGAACAATATTCACATATTACAAATTCAATACCATACTCACTGCATCATACGACAATAGAAAAAACAGAAACGAATGCATTATATCCCCATTGGCATCACGAACTTGAATTGTTTTATCTTGATCAGGGGACCCTACAGTTCTCGATTGAAAATGATACACTTGAATTAGTTGAAGGAGATGCCCTATTCATTCCGTCTCATTTATTACACAAATCAACAATGGATTGCGATATAGGTTGCTCTTTCTATGCCATTGTCTTTTCCAAAGAAATATTAACAAATTCGATGCAGTATCCTGATGCACCAAATTTTCTGCATCCTAGTATGTTTTCCGGAATTCAAAATGTGGTTCACCTCAAACCGGATAACACTTCATCTGAAATGATTATCCAATATATTAAGCAATTAGTCTTCTTATATGATGCTGACTATAGGGAAAGTAGTTTAGAAACAATCGGACTTCTTTTGTGTGTTTGGCAAAAGCTTTATAATACTTACTTTTCAAAATCTAAAATTGATAGGCAGTCCCCAAAAACTGTTGCGCAACTACAGAATTCTATCTATTATATGCAAAAACATTACGCGAATGATATTACACTTTCCGATTTAGCTAAAATTAGTATTTTAAGCAAAGGATATTACTGTAAAGCATTCAAAACGTTATATGGATTAACGCCTTTTGAGTACTTGAATAGATATCGAATAAAAAAAGCTTGTAGTTATCTTGTGCATTCGGAAATGACCGTGCTTGAAATCATGTATTCTTGTGGCATCAATAATGTTAGTTACTTTAATCGTTTGTTTAAAAAGTATATGGGAGTGAGCCCAACTCAATATAAAAATTCTGTCTATCGAGCGATTGACATTTGAACGATTTATATAATGAAGATAAATTTCAGATGGTGCTTGTATATGGAAGAATGATGGGGCAGTTTGAAAGTTGGGAACAAGCGTTTACTTTTATAGCAAATCCTGTTTTTCAAAAGCACTGATGAAAAGAAAAATGTATCTAGTTTTTTAATAAGTATTGATGATTTATAAGTTGTTAGGTATCATAAATATATAGTCATTAGTAAAGGAGTTCAATAAATGTGGAATCCAGATGTATATCTTGATAGCTTGTACCATAAAGCTAAAGTAAAGTTTAATTATAATCCGGGAAATGAAAAAGAGTGGCACCATTTACGCTCAGAATTCAAGGAGGCGTTTGTGAAAAGTCTAGGCGGTTTTCCGACGACTAAATCTGAACTCAATCCGAGAATTTTGGATGAAAAGGACATGCATACATATATTCGTCAGCATGTTACCTATACATCAGATGCAGGAATGGACGTTCCGGCCTATTTATTGATTCCTAAAAATCAACAAGGACCATTACCAGCCATCGTTTGTTGCCATGGTCACGGTTATGGGTATCGAGAAATCGTTGGTTTAAATCCGGATGATACAGAAAATACTGGGGATCCAGGATATCAAAAGAACTTTGCGGTAGAATTGGTTGGTCGCGGATTTATTGTTATAGTGCCTGAACTATTAGGTTTTGGAGATCGCAGACTTATAGAAGATAAGGATAAACCTCTTCATGAAAGTTCCTGCCAACGTATTTCCAGTAACCTATTGATGCTAGGAAAGACGATGGCAGGTCTGAGAGTCTATGATGTTTTTCGAACCATCGATTACTTAGAATCCAGAGAAGAAGTGGATGCGAGTCGAATTGGCTGCATGGGAATTTCCGGAGGTGGATTAGTTTGTAGTTTTTCAAGTGTGCTTGACGAGCGTATAAAAGTAAGTGTGGTTAGTGGCTATGCTAATACGTTTAAGGACAGTGTCATGGCTATGCCCCATTGTATTGACAATTTTGTGCCGGGTTTGCTTGATATTGCAGAGTTGCCGGATATCTTTGGCTTGATAGCTCCACGCCCATTATTGATTGAATCCGGAACAAAAGATCCGATTTTTCCTATAACGGCGGCTAAAAAAGCGCATGAAAAAATACAAAAAATATATGCCTTGTATGATGAAAAAGAAGCCTTTGATATTGACGTGTTCGAAGGTGAACATCAAATATCCGGTCAAAAAGCTTACGAATGGTTTGAAAAATGGTTTTTTTAAAATGGAACCAAATCATCAAATGCAACGTCTAAAAACTATATCCAATAAATAAAAACAAGCAATTGAGAAACAAGGAGGAAAGTATATGTTAAAAAGAAAAACAAGAAAAATCAGTCTAGCAGTTAGTATGATATGTTTATTAGCAGTGCTTCAAGTTCCTGTGAATGCACAAGAGTTTTTTCTAGATATTGCTAATCATGAATACGAAGAGGACATAAATCGCATGTATGAGGAAGGTTATGTTCAAGGAGTGGGTCATCGCCAATATAATCCAGATGCGCTATTAACGAATGCACAAGCAGTTCAACTTGCGGTAAATGTATTTGATTTGAATTTGGATCGCTTCAATTTTATTAAAGAACCGCTTGCAACGGATTATTTTATAGAAGCCGATAATGAGGCATGGTATGCCCCTGCTTTTATTATAGCCGGAGCAAATACGATAAAAGTGGAAAGGACCTTAGTGCCTGCAGAGCCGGTAACCCGTCAAAACTTTTATCATCTCTTTAAGTTAGTAGAAGATAGTAGTATGAATGCTCAGGATAGCTTGACCCGTGGACAAGCAGCTAACATTATTGTTAAGTCTTTAGATTCAAAATCATTTGAGGCATTCTTAGATTCTGAAGCAACACCAGATGCAATCGAATTTATTTTTGATATACATAATCAAACCGAGTCGGATCAAATGATTACCTATAGTTCGGGGCAAACCTTTGACTTTAATGTCTATAATAGTGAGGGCCAACATGTCTACAATTGGGCTAGTACCAGAAGTTTTATCATGATGATTCAGGAAGTAAGTATTGAAAAAGAGGCTTATGTTCGATATGTGACACCTTGGGATTATACAGATGCATCTGGAGAAAAACTTCCGACAGGCACATATAAAGTGGTTTTTACCAGCCAATTTATGTTTGAAGAAGAACAGGTACAAGTAAGTGATGAAATAATTATTGATATTCCATAAATAAATATATAAAATATAAAAAACCGGATGAAGTCAATCCTAAATGACTTCATCCGGTTTTTCTATGCTTATCTTTTCTTTAATGGAAAGAGTGGAACGGTTCCATTGGCAACGCTTTTTAAGGATTCCAGTTCTTCTTGACTAAGCTCTAAGCCTTTGCTTTCAATATCTACAGCCCATTTAAATGCTTCGAAATTTCCAGGTGGTATAATGACGTCGACACCTTGAGATACGGAATAACTTACCGCTTTACGTGCAAGTTCAAAGTCTTCAATTGGATGATACCATGCTTTAGGATGGTCTACGTCATCGCTTGGCTTATGTTCACATAAGGCCATAGACTTAATGCCAATGACGGTCATATTTTTTTCTTTAGCTTTCTTAAGGACATGCATGCCATAGCCATTTTTAATCATCGACACAAAATTAAAGGGGAACATAATCGAATCAAAATCATAGCGTTCCATTAAGGCTAGTGCTGCTTCAGTCGAATGAGCGCTAAAGCCAATGCGCTTAATGACGCCTTCTTTTTTTGCTATTTCAAAGACTTCAAAGGCGCCATTTGGTCCAAAAATTGTCTCCACATCCTCTAAGTTATATACCGCGTGCAATTGATATAAATCAAAGTAATCTGTTTTCAAGTTTTTAAGAGACTGATCTAATAATCGCTGTGCACCTTCTTTGGTGCGATCTTCTGTTTTACATGCCAAAAAAACATCTTTTCTGTAGGGTTCAAGTGCCGGCCCAAGTCTGCTTTCTGCATTGCCATAGGTGGGAGCAACATCGAAATAGTTAACGCCCATTTCTATAGCTTCTTTTACAAACCGATTGGCGTCTTCCTGTGTTTCATCCATAACAATGACACCGCCAAAAGCGATTCGTGACAATTTTTCTCCGAATACATTAATTTTTTGCATATACTTCCTCCTTTAAAAATGTGCTTATTCATTTATTATAACAGAAGAATAGCGATGATTCTACTTTTTGTAGGTTGACGAAATTAGCTAAAACAGCTAAAATATATATAAATAGCTAAGGAGGTAATAGGATGAAAATTACATCAACAGAGGTTAAAAATAGTTTCGGTAAATATTTGAGACTGTGTCATTCAGAACCTGTATATATAACGAAGAATGGAAAAACCATTGCTCAGTTACTTAATTATACGGGAAAGCGAAATCTAGTGGAAGATCCCTCAGGAGCATATGATCTCAAGCGAAATCTAATGACATATGAAGAATTTACGGAAATGAATGAAGATGCAAAAGAGCGCTATGAGTTCATCGACGGAGAAGTATATATGCTGTCAGCACCTTCGGTTTATCATCAACGTATGGTATCAAGATTGCATATTGCACTTGATCGATATTTACAAGGAAAACCATGTGATGCTTTTGTATCACCTTTTGATGTGACCTTATTACGAAAAGGCGATGCGAATCGGACAAGTGTTGTTCAACCAGATTTGCTGGTGATTTGTGACTGGGAAAAAGATGTTAATGAGAATGAGCGGTACATGGGCATTCCACGCCTAGTTATTGAAGTCCTCTCGCCGGGCAACACGGTAAAAGAGATGATTACGAAACTGGATCTTTATCGAGATAGTGGGGTTGAAGAATATTGGATTGTTGATACTAAGAGGCTTCAAGTTATTGTCTATCAGTTTGAAAATTATGAAATTACCGGAACGAAGATATTCAAGGAAAATGAATCGTGTCGATCATTTATATATAAGGAATTTGAGTTCGAGTTATGATATTATTAAGTATATTGTAACGTTTTTAATAATGCATTTGGAATTTGGAGAAGGACAAACGAATATGGATAGAATGAAAATCTCTACACTTAATACTACTTTAACACAAGAACATGTAAATAATATCAATATAATTGGAGATTTTTTGGCGGTGCGCGATGTAATCCCCAAAAAAACAGATGCTATTATTTTGCTGGGAAGTTCCTTGATATTTCATCTTGATTTGGTAGCCGAGATGTACCACTTAGGCCGCGTGAACGAGTTAATCATTGTCGGTGGGATTGGACATTCAACGCGGTTTTTATATGACAATCTCTCCACATATATTCCTTATAAAAAATACTGGGATGCACATCAATCCGAAGCAGATATATATTATAGTATATTGCATGCATTTTATCAGATACCTAAGGATAAAATTATTGTAGAAAATCAGTCTACGAATTGTGGCAATAATGCGACCTATGCATATAATAAAATACGTGAGCAAGATCGAACATATACAAATATTTTACTGATTCAAGATCCAACCATGCAACGAAGAAGTTATGCTTCCTTTCTAAAAGAATGGAAAGATAAGAAGACAAAGTTTTTAAACTATGCCCCTATAATACCTGAATTGGCTATGAATGATGGTGGGCAGATGTTTTTCAAAGCCCCCTTGAACCCGCCATGGACAATAGAGCGTTATATTGAACTCGTTATGGGGGAGATTCCACGCTTACGAGACGATGAAAATGGTTATGGTCCCAATGGAGAAGGATTTATTGTCCATGTAGATATTCCTGATGAAGTAGAAAAAGCCTACAAATTTCTAGCAGACAGTTTTTCAAGCGTTTAAAAGAAACATAAAATCATGACATCAAGACGAGGGCCTTTAGTGGCTTCGGCAAAGAAATAAATTACATCGACTGGTTCACAGCATAAGTGATCATTAGGAAGTTATTTTTTGAATAACTTCCTCTAATTTTTCACTAATTTGAGCGGAATTTTCAAAATCACGTTCATTAAGTGCTAATTCTATACGGGTTTCTAGTTCTTTTTTCGTTTTTTCGAGTTCTAAATAGTCCACATCGAAATGGCGAGCATATATCATTTTTCTGAATTTGCGCATAGACATTTTTCGTATTTTTTTATCTTCGATGAAGAGGACATAATCAACAGAATTGACAACAGTATAAAAATCATGGGAAATCATCAAGAATCCACCATTATAATTCTGAAGTGCTTTTTCTAATGCGAGTTGGGAATAGGTGTCTAAATGGCTGGTTGGTTCATCAAGCAGTAAAAAATTAGCATCACTACTTGAAATTTTGGCTAATTGGAGAATGTTTTTTTCTCCTCCGGAAAGTGAAGATATTGCTTGTGTTAAAATACTTTCTTCAAAACCATAGTGTGTAATATAATTATGGATTTCTGTTCTGGTTTCAAATCCTAAATCAAAAAATTCGTCAAGAACGGTATTAGATTCGTTCAGTGTCTCACCTTGTAACTGTGAAAGATAGGCGAGTTTAATAGAGGAATCTACCTTAATGGCGTCATGACTATTTTGAAAGATTTGTCGGATTAGTGTTGTTTTTCCGGTGCCGTTGGGACCGATTAGGGCCACTTTTTCTTTTGAACTAATTTGAAAATTAACATCCTCAAGAAGGGGTACATCAAAGACTAAAGAATAGTTTTCTAAGCGAATAGCAGGATATTCTTCGATTATATACGGCGTTAATAAATCTATATTCGGCTGTTTGATATCCACAAAAGGTTCTTTAATTCGGCGAGCGAGGAGACGCTCTTGAATTTTAACCCGCGCATTTAAGGTGCGACCTCTTGAGGCTTCGGAATTATTTGAGGAAATATCACGAAGACGATCAATGATGTTTTTATTTCGTTCTATTTCTTCTGTATCAGCAATTGCTGATTCCTGAAGCTCGATTTTTTTTTGTAGAAGTGAAAAATTATAGTCAATATAATTACCATCAAATTCTTGAAGCTGCTTGTTCTCTAAATGAACAATTTTATTAAAGCAGTGGTTTAATAAATATCGACTGTGGGTAATAATAAGCATGATACCTTTATGAGAATTTATGAGATTTTTCAAAGAATTCATGTGCTCAAAGTCAAGAAAAACATCTGGCTCGTCCATAATGATAAGATCAGGTGTTGTTAGCATCTCTCGAATCACTTGTATAAGTTTAAATTCACCGCCACTAAGAAGACTAATATTTAAATCGACAAGACCATGCATATCGGCCAAGTTTAATTTTTTCAATATATTGCTTTCATAGTTATCCCCATCAATGGATTCAAATGCATCATAGGCTTTTTGGTATTGTTCCAATAAGGGTTCTATCTCTTGAGCAGTTTCCATTTGCGTGCAAAAATCGGCAATATGGTTTTGCTGAGTAATAAATTCCTGAGCAATATATTCAAATACAGTCAAATGGCTAGAACGATCGAGATGGCTAAATTGGCTGACATAGCCAATGCGACAAGTGGGTTCAATAGTAAGTTTCCCGGTATACATATAGGGTTCAGGGTCCATGATTATTTTAATTAAAGTACTTTTTCCACTACCACTTGTTCCGATAAAAGCACAATGTTGACCATGGGCAAGTGAGAAATTAATATTTTCGAACAAATCCTTTTGAGGAAATGCATAGGAGAGATTTTCTATATGAATCATAAGTGTTACCTTTCTTTGTAAATAAAAAAGATCTATCAACTAAGTAGCATACCATCTTTATTCATTAAATACAATCAATAAGTATGAATAAAATAATTATACATATAAAACATATATGTATTGACGGATATTGAAAACTGTGATAAAATTAAACAATAACTTAAGGAGGTTTATTTATGAACAGTTTAATATGTCCTATTTCAATTGAGAAAATAAATAAGAACGTTGTTAGGCTTAATGGAACATTGGTAGTACTAAGTGTACTTTTATATATACTGACAGGTAATGTTTGGATTATGGCAGTTTTGTTAGCGGATTTTATTATCAGAGGCTTCACGTCGATCAAAGGAAGTCCCTATAGTTTTGCGGCAAAGAAACTGAATCAGATTATTGGGTTAAAGCCTATAATGATTGATAAAGCACCCAAGCTCTTTGCTTCCCGTGTAGGAGCTGTTTTTGCACTAACGAGTGTAAGTCTTTACTTTATAAGTCCTGCCGCCAGTATGGTCGTGGCGTCGATTCTTATGTTTTTTGCATTTTTGGAAGCCGTTTTTGATTTTTGTGTTGGTTGTGTCGTATATACATATGTTGTATTACCCTTAAATGAAAAATAGTTTTGGTCTTTTTGTACACGGGTTTTTTCTATACATTAGTAAAAAGGTATGATATAATGAGGTCTGTTATTTTTATAACGAATTCAAACAAAAAGAGGAGATACAAAAAATGAAAAAAACAATGAGTCTTTTATTAGCATTTTTATTAATGATGACACTGTTTGTTGCTTGTGGCCAAGATGATACAACAACGGAAGATACGACAGTAGAAGGAACTGAATCAGAGACAGAAGAAGTTGACGTAGTGACAACTGCATCACTCGTAGACAACGGACAAGCTGTTGTTGATGGATTAAGTGCAGACGGTACTTGGCTAGTAGCTACATTAAATGATACAGAAACAGACCAAGATATTATTGTTGAAGGTTTGTTTTACGACAAAGATGATGAGTCAAGTGATATCTACCGTAAGTTAGGTTTATATACACAAGATGAAGACCGTAACATTCTTGAGCAATTCACACTGACAGCACCTAAAATGGTTGTAAGAAGTGAAAACTTCAAAATCCAAGGCGGAACATTCATCGGTGATGTATATGTGGAAGCAAATGGATTTACAGTAGGTGCAGAAGCAACAGTTGACGGTAACATTTACTTCGCATCTCAAGAGTATATGGATACATTTGTTGTTGATGAAACAGCAGAAGTTACCGGAACTCAAGAAGTAACAGGAGAAGTTGACGTAGTAACAACTGCATCACTCGTAGATAATGGACAAGCCGTTGTTGATGGATTAAGTGCAGACGGTACTTGGATCGTTGCAACATTAAATGATACAACAACAGATAGCGATATTATTGTTGAAGGTTTATTTTATAACAGAGATGATGAGTCAAGTGATATCTACCGTAAATTAGGATTATATACGCAAGATGAAGATCGTAATATTCTTGAGCAATTCACATTGGCAGCACCTAAAATGGTTGTAAGAAGTGAAAACTTCAAAATTCAAGGTGGAACATTTATCGGTGATGTATATGTAGAAGCAAACGGATTTACAGTAGGTGCAGAAGCAGCAGTTGACGGTAACATTTACTTCGCATCTCAAGAATATATGGATACATTCGTTGTGGATGAAACAGCAGAAGTTACTGGAACTCAAGAAGTTCAATAATATCCAAACTAAATAATTAAACAATAAAAAGAAATAAGTTTCGAGGCTATTATCGGCTCGTCACTTATTTCTTTTTTTATTTACTATGATTTTATATTATGTGATAGAATTTATATAAATAGATATTGGATTTTATAGAGGTGATGAACAATGAAGGACACTATATTATCCCTTCAAGCAGTTAGCAAAAAAATTAATGACAAGGAAATTATTAAGGATATCGATTTCTCTATTCAGCGAGGTGAAGTGTTGGGTTTTTTAGGGCCCAATGGTGCAGGGAAATCGACAACCCTTAGGATGATTGTCGGTTTGTCACGTCCAACGTCAGGGGAAATCATAGTCAGTGGGCATTCGATACAAAAAGACTATGTAAAAGCCATGTCTAAAGTAGGTGCCATTATTGAAGGGCCGGATTTATATGATTATATGACTGGGTATAAAAATCTAGAGATGTTGGGTGCCATGTCAAGTAATGTGACGGTAAAGGACATCATGAGTGCGGTAGAACTAGTGGGAATGGAACACCGAATACATGATAAGGTAGGTACTTACTCGATGGGGATGAAACAGCGATTAGGCTTAGCCCAGGCTCTTATACATCAACCTGAGTTGCTAGTTCTTGATGAACCAACAAATGGTTTGGATCCACAAGGGATTTATGAGTTTAGAGAGATTATTAAGAACTTAGCCACAGAGAAAAATATCTCTGTACTAGTTTCCTCCCATTTAATCGCTGAAGTCCAGCTTATGTGTGACAATGTTTCCATTATAAATCAAGGTGAGATTATTAAGAATGCCAATGTACATGAACTCTTATCAACCGGTGAAGTATTCTGGGTGGTGGACCGTCAAGAGGAAGCCTGTGACTTCTTAAATGAACGGTATCATATTCAAGGAAAGTGCGTTGACAACAGGATTGAGGCAGTGGTTGATGTTTCAAAACTTGAAGTAATCAATGCCAGCCTTATTCATGCAGGATTTAAGCTTCAATATATTAGCGCAAAGAACAAGACATTAGAAGAACTCTTCTTGTCTTTAACCAATCAACAAGGAATTATGTGAGAGTTGGTGAGTTGATGCATGCTTTAATTCGTAATGAAGTACTCAAAATATTACTCAAGAAAAAAATGGTTTTAATTTTAACCCTTTTAATTTTATTTATAAGTCTATTTTCTTATGGTCAAAAATATGTTTATGAGCAGAACCTTAGTCGACTTGAGGCATCCACATCTTCGGCAGGTTATGACTGGAAAAGCCTAGCCAAACAACAGATTGGTGATTTAGAACGAAGGCTCAATAGTCCTTATATTGATGAGGAAGGTATTAACTCTATTAATATAGAGATTGAGCAATTAAACTATTTTATAGAAAATGATATTAATCCGGTAACGCCTACCGCTGCAAGGTTTACTGTAGAGTTTATCGACCAAGCGATTATTATGTTCATTCCATTGCTCATTATTATATTAGCAGCAGATATCGTGTCGGGAGAGCTATCCAACAGGACGATAAAAGTACTCTTAACGCGAGCCATACCTAGATGGAAGATACTTTTCAGCAAGTTAATGGCACTTATGATTATGTCGACACTTGTTGTTCTATTGGTAGCTATTATTTCTACATTGATTTCTGGAATGTTCTTCGGTAGATGGGGATTTAATGAACCTGTAACCACAGGATTTCGACTTGTTAATGGTTCTCTTAATTCCAGTTATGTAAGAACAGTCTCAAGAGTATCATATATGATTTTAGTCTATTCGTTGACTTGGTTTGTTTCTGTGGTGATTGCATCAATTACTTTAATGATTTCTGTGCTTGTTCAAAATACAGCTTCAGCCATTGGTATTGTGATGTCGACCTTAATTGGTGGACAGTTTCTTCAGTTTTTTCTTTCGGATTGGGTTTTGGTAAAATATTTTTTTGTCTCTAATCTTAGTTTGACAAAATACTTAACAGGGAATTACCAGCAAATTGAGGGAATGAGCTTGATTTTTTCTGTGATTGTACTTGGAGTTTGGGCTGCCGTTTCTCTCGCTGTCGGTTTCTATGTTTTTCTCAAGAAAGATATTTTGGTATAGGAAGGAGTCCACATGTATAATAAATTGGTTTGGCCACTTATTCTCATTGTTTCCTTACTCCTAATCAGTATCTTTATCGGTGGATTTATAACGTCGATTAGGATTACTTCATCTAAGTTAGAGAGCAATGTGGAACAAAAGCCTTCAGTTATTGAATCAAATGAAAAAAAGCCTTTGGAGATTGAAACAGGAGCCTTTAACATACTCGTTCTTGGTGATTCAATCGGTTTTGGATTGGGCGATGAGGATAACTTAGGTTTGGGGCAGCGATATGCAAAACGGTTGGAAGATGCAGGTGCAGAATTGGTGAATGTGTATAATCAGTCAGTCAATGGAGCCGTTTCAGGAGAGTTAGTTCTAGAAATAGATCAGAGAGAAACAATGGCCTTGGCAGAAGAAGCGGATTTGATAATCCTCTCCATAGGAGGCAATAATATCAACCGTTTACTAAGAACGCAAAATATTATAAATTTGGAAATTGATTATAATGAAACCTTAGAGCAATATTTAGAGGACTTAGAATTTGTTCTCGAATCCTTGCGTAAGGTTAATCAAAATGCACATATAGCAGTGATTGGATTGTACAATCCTTACGGAATCGAAATCGGACAAGACAAAATTCGCTTATTGATCGAGTGGAATTATCAAACTCAACTGCTGTTAACAAAAATAGATAAAACTGCCTATGTGTCTGTCTATGACCAGTTTGCACAACATATCGACGATTATCTCTATATCGATGAATTTCATCCGAATAATCAGGGATACGAACATATGACAAATGAACTGTTTGAGTTGCTTGAAAAAGATTGATCGAATATGCTATAATTATATCAGAATTATAGCGATATTATTTATGTTTTAGGAGGTGGAAGCATGTTAATTAAATCATCAACGGCACTTAGGAATGATTATAATAATTTCTCCAAAATATGTCATGAACTCGATGAACCAGTGACAATTACGAAAAATGGTGAAGCGGATTTGGTCGTTATTAGCTATGAAGCATATGAACGTATGCAAGCTCGTAATAAATTACAAGCGAAACTATTAGTAGCTGAAAGACAAGTTGAATCAGGTGAAGAACTTATATCCCATGAACAAGTGATGGAACGTATTAGGAGGCGAATTGATGCAGCCAAAGTATAAAATCAAGTACTCAGATGCTGCTGTAATGGATATAGATGAAATGTTCTCATATATAGCATCGGATAATATAGAAGCGGTTGAACAGTTGGCTGAGAAGTTAAATATAGCGGTAGAAAACTTGAAATATTTTCCGGAATTAGGTGCAGTTCTTAATGAAGATGAATTTGACTTAATTCGTTCTGGGTATAGATTTATCATTGTTGAACCTTATTTAGTATTTTACCGAATTGTTGGGAATAACATTATTATATATCGAATACTACATAGCCGAAGAGATTATGTTAAAGAGCTTTTTCAAAAATAAAATGTTTGATAAGGATGGAGGACAAAGAGTGAAAAAAGTTATCATAACAGGAGCAAACTCAGGATTAGGAAAAGCAACGACCTATGAAATGTTAAAACGAGGGTATGAAGTTATTATGGTGTGTCGAAGTGAAAAAAGAGGCGTAAAAGCATTTCAAGAGATATTGGAACAAAGTCAAAATAAGCATGTGGTTCTTGAACTATGTGATTTATCGTCTTTTGAATCAATTTTGGAATTCAGCAAGCGAATAAAAGAAAAATATGAAGCCATCGATGTACTTATAAATAATGCAGGAGTTATTCTTACAAAGAGACAAGAAACAAAAGAAGGGTTTGAAATGCAGATTGGTGTTAATCATTTTGGCCATGTTTTATTAACAAGGGAGTTACTCCCTTTATTAAAAAAAGCAGATTCGGGACGAATTGTTGTGGTATCATCCGGAGCACATAAAGGCGGAAAAATTTATTTTCATGATTTGCAGCTGAAAAAAAACTATTCCACGTTTCGGGCTTATGCACAGTCTAAGCTTGCGAATGTATTATATGTAAAAAGTATGGCTAAAAAACTTCGACAAACGAATGTTACCATTAATGCAGTACATCCGGGTGCAGTTGGAACGAATTTTGGTGTTGATCGGGATACCGGTTTTGGTAAAACTTTATTGAAAGTCCTAGGAATATTTTTTCTTACACCGGAAGAAGGGGCTAGAACAATCATCTATTTAGCCGATTCAAAAGAAGTCGAAGGAAAAAGCGGTGGCTACTACTATAAACAAAAACCTTCCGAAATCTCAAAATATGCGAAACAAAGAAGTATCACGCATCGGTTTTATAAACTTACAAATGCATTAATTGATGAAAAGTTAAAAACAATGATGGAAAACAGGTAACTATATGCTTACGAACTGGAGAATATCATTTATGCAATCGCATTTAAAAGTTAAAAAGATATACATAACAAGTACGATGATTATAATTACAATTGCTTTGTTAGCGGTTTTTTCTCCGGAGAAAACGCTATTTTTAGTGGATAAACCTATTTCGGAGATGGATACGAATTGGCAAGTATCGACCATTAAGCAAACATATGAGGGCGTAGAGTTACCTTATCGTTTTCAGGATCGTGAAAAAAACACCTTCTTTAATGCGACAACCGTCTTGCCGGAGAAATTACCAGAAGGAATGTCGATGTTAATCAGGGCCTCGATGCAAGATGTTACGGTGTATCTTGAGGGGAAAGAGATTTTCAAGGATGAAAGAATTCGACAAGAATTTCCAGTATATCCGGAGGTTAGCATGTGGCATTTGATTACGCTTCCTGAACATAGTGCAGGAAAAGAACTAACCATTTCCTATTATAGCCCGATTAAAGTGTTCCAAGGAGTTATCAATGAAGTATATTATGGACCCGGTGACGCGCTAATACATCATGTCATAGCTAAACACATGGTCGGATTAATTGTTGCAGGATTTATGATACTTGTTGGACTCATCGCCATGATTGCTTCTTTTTTTCTGAAACATATAGGCGATCAACGTTTGTTCTATTTAGGCGCATTCTCTCTAACATCAAGTATTTGGATGGTTTCTGAGATGCGCGTCCTGCAATGGTCCATAGGAAATCGTTTTATTTTAGGGGGGATCAGTTATTTAATGATTACACTGATTCCGATTGCATTGTTAAGGTATTTAGAAGCGGCTGTTTTATGTGCATACAAAAAAACGATTAATCTATTTGTAAGTATTTTCTTCACTCTGTTTTGGGGTACTCTCGGTCTTCAATTAGTTGGAATTGTACCATTTATTCAGTCAGCAATGGTCGTCAATGTCACAATAGGTCTTGCTATTTTATGGATTGGTATAACCATGCTGTATGAGTGGTTGGTCAAAAAGAGAACTTTGGCAAAACACTATTTTATCTATTATAGTGTTTTGTTAGCAACAGGATTTATGGAAATTATCTTTTTTTTCAATCAAGAATTTGATCGATTAACACAATATGATAAGATTGGATTTAGTCTATTTTTGGTTTTTCAATTTATTGAAACCATTCGCTATGTGAAAAATCTTCTTATGATACAAAATGAGGCCACCTATCTTGAACAGATGGCATATCAAGACGCGCTTACTAATGCTAAAAATAGGGCGGCCTATGAAAAAGAACTTGACCGATTATTGCTCCCGGAAAATGAAGGTGAATTTCGATTAATTTTAGTCGATATCAATCAACTAAAATATATTAATGATAACTATGGTCATAACAAAGGGGATGAAGCCATTGTAGCATGTTATGAGTGTCTTATCATGGCCTTTGGTCCATTAGGTTCTTGCTATCGATTAGGTGGCGATGAGTTCGCCTGTTTATTGACAGATACACATGAAGGTCGTTTAGAAAAAGCAATGGAACACTTTTATCAATTGATTGATGAAGTGGATGACCGCCTTGAATTTCCATTTAGTGTCGCATTAGGAGAAAAAATATATCAAAGAGAAACGAGCGATGGAAGAGATAAATTTAGAGATTTTTTTCATCATGTCGATGGTATCATGTATGATACGAAAAAAAGGATGAAGGCTTAGTAAGGGTAGTGAATAATAAAATTTTATAGTTGAATCCCTTGACAATAATTGATTACAGATGTAATATTCAATAAGGATTACATCTGTAATCTTTTTTGCTTTATATGATAAAGAGTTATACGCGAGGTGAGAATATGCATGAGAAAGTATCACGTTCGGAGTGGAAGATAATGGAAGTTTTGTGGAAACAGCCAGGGGCCTTGGCAACGGAGATTGTTCAAGCTCTTAGAGAAAGCGATTGGCAGGAGAAAACGATTAAAACACTCATTAATCGTTTGGTAAAAAAAGGTATTGTTCGATTTGAAAAAGAGGGAAAAGCGTATCGCTATTTTCCTGTGCCCGAACGGGAAGCAGTAAGAGCCGAGGAAAGTAAGGATTTTATTGAACGCATCTTTGGAGGTTCCGTAAAAGCATTTATGACGAATATGATTAAAAATGATGCTCTGAGCGATGAAGAAATCAAAGAGCTGAAGCGTTTGTTAGAGAAAAAAGGGGAGTAATATGGAGATTTTTAGAGGTATATTAGAACGTTTATTTTACATAACATTAATCAGTTCAATGATGTTTGGCGTGATTGTCCTAATTCGTATGCTTTTTCTTAGAAGAATCAAAGCGAAGTTTATATATTTTTTGTGGATCATTTTTTTAATCCGGTTAATCTTTCCGTGGGAAATTCCATTTCAAACGAGTGTGGAAAATTTTGTTCCGGTGGTTTTTGAAGAGTATAAGCAATCAAGGGAAATTATTGACACTCACAATATTAACGAGGATTTGATTACTTATGGCTCGGTGGAAAAAGAGATTTATGAGTATTCCACGTGGAGTAACAAAGTGATGAATGTATTCGTCTATATTTGGTTATTCGGGATCTTTGCGATTATGCTTTTTCCTATGATTAGTTATAAGACATTAATGAAGGCGATTGATGAAGATGAGCGGTCCGAAGATCAACGAATAGAGCTATTGGCCTATAAAGCGGCAAAAGAAGCTAGGGTGAATCGACTTCAGATACGCTATAGTTATTACTTAGATACTCTGGTCTTATGTCAAGATTTCGGACACATAAAATAGAAAATATTCTGATTTAGCGATTTAACTTACAAAAGTTTCTTCGTAGTCATATGGTGATTTCATGTTACAATGGTTATGTATTCGCACCGTGT
>Ga0334898_1000688_pt1 | contig 48576 bp, 35 predicted proteins | sample GraSluR3_MG_10_FD_207228 | JGI IMG/M metagenome (GOLD analysis project Ga0334898, IMG submission 207228) | Sludge microbial communities from methane-producing bioreactor in Wageningen University, Netherlands - Granular Sludge_3_08-R3 | ecosystem: Engineered > Bioreactor > Anaerobic >... | reverse complement strand
GAGTATGTTGCTATTTTTGAAGCTAAAGAAATCCCTGGCAATCATCGCATGGTTTATGAAAATAAAATCGTTGATCCTGAATTATTTGGCACAAGCCCTGATAAACCTAACCTGGGTATCTGTATTGCAGGCACATCAGAAGTTTATCACAGAGAAAAAATAGGCAAATTGCAATAAGCATAGCCTGAAATATAAGCATTCTAATGATTTTCCGGTTTAATAGCCCTAAAAATTAAGCGGACAGTGTAGATCTATCATCTAAAACTGTCCGCATTATGTCTATATAAACCTGATGACGTTTTGTGCTATTTCTTCACCAGCACTTTTTCAGCATCAGGCTTGTAAGCTTTTACGGTTTTCATAAGTTTTTTTTCCTTCTGAGGGGCATCATCTTTATAGAGATTTAGCCCGATAATAACCATTGCAAATAATACAATGCCCATACTTAAAACAATAGAATAACTATAAGAGTTTGTTAAATCAAGAATCCATCCTCCCACAAAGGGTCCTGTAATAGCAGCAAGGCCGAATTGCAAGAAACAAAGAGGATAAAGTCTTGGGAATATCTCAATACCATACTTTTCAACTATTGAAGAAGCATAAACGACGGTAAAAGATCCAAAACATATCCCGAAAACAAATGTTGATAAAAGAATTAATGCTGAAGGTAGTTCAAAAAGGAAAGGAATTAAAGAAAATAAAAGAACCAGCAATGAAAGAGTTATTGTTTTCTTTGATCCAAGCCAGTCATGAACCTGTCCCCAGCTTACTCTACCAGTAGCATTACCAAGCGCAAAAATAGAAATTACCCATGCTGCATAACTGACGGGCATTCCAAGGTTTAAAACCAGTGGTTTAAGGTTACTGACAGTTAACAAGCACGCAAATGCTCCTGAAAACATTCCCAAACTATAAAGTGCGAAGGTTTTTGAAAACACATAAGGTTTTAATGACTCTTTTGTTTCAGATTGATTTATATTCGCTGTTACTTCAGGCTCACTAAGGAAGAAAGAACAGAATATTGCAACAGAACCGAAGGCTAAACCTATGAAGAGAAATATTTCCAGAACATCCCATTTTGCTACGTTAAGTAAATATTCAGCCAGAAAACTAACTAAAAGTGCTCCTAATCCAAAACCTGCTACAGAAACACCTGTAACCAGCCCTTTATTATTAGGAAACCATTTCATACCTATTGTTAATGGCACAACATAAGCTATACCAGAACCGGCACCACTTATTATGCTTAACCCGATTAGCAATATAATGAAATTACCGCCGGAAAATGATGCCAGCGTATATCCAACAAGAAATAGCACCGTACCTGTTAAAGCAAGCACTTTTGGACCAAACTTTTTTAACATTTTTCCTGCAGGAATCATTGTAAGCGTAAAAACAGCCATGATCATACCAAAAATCAATCCACATTGGCTATTAGAGAGTTCATATGTATTTTTCAAAGCAGGTACAAAAGCACTCCAGGCATATACACCTCCAAGAACAGTCTGTATAACTACACCTGCTATCAGTACAATCCATTTAGTCATAAATATATCTCCATGCGTAAAGTTTACTTTCATTGGTTTATCTGTTATAAGCACATCAGAAGCTTATCACAGAGAAAAAAATAGGTAAAAGTCAATATTAGAATGCCTTAAGCCAGACGATTCAAGGATAGCGAAGAAACATAATTTTTTATTGCAGGCATCCTGACAGTATAATCCTGGTGGCTTTCTGAGCTATCTTTTTCCCAGATGGTTAAAGCATCTGGCCTGTAGGCTTTAACCATTTGCATAAGTTTATTGCCTACTGTGACATCGACAACATTATCTTTCTCTGAGTGAATTACAAGTATTTTTGTACTTTTAGGAACTCCGGGGATCGCTTTCTGTGTTGAAAATAAACCGCCGCCATTTTGTAAATCATTCCTTACTCTCTCTAATGAATAGTTTTCTTTTGGCTCATCGGTTTTAGCGATATACTCATGATCTATCCAGCTTTTTACCAGCGTTGGCATATCAGGAACTGTGCTATTAAGTATTAAACCTTTAAAATGGTTTTCTTCTGATACAGATGCTGCTGTGTGTGCTGCTATCGGACCACCTAAAGAGTGTCCCATAAGTATGATCTGGTTATTAGGAATACCCTTTTGTGTATTTAGAAACTTTGCAGCATCTATAGCATTTTGATATAACTTACTTTCTGATGGTGTGCCTTCATTCTGGCCATAACCTTCATATTCTACCATCATTACACCATTTCCATCGGCAGAGAGCTGCTTTGCAACTTCCTGTGTAGTTGATATATTTGAGGCATTACCATGGCAGAATAAAATAGTGGGTTTTCCGGGTTTTGGTGGTATAAACCAGCAATGAAGATCAACATTACCACTTTTTACAACAGCCGGTTCACCCGGTATTTCCATAGGTACCATATCTTTATTGGGAACAAAAACAACTGATATGGCATTATAAGGATAAACCTTAGGCATAATAAACTTTAAAAATACGGCTTTTGGTGGCTCTTGCTGCATTTTTTGCAGAAAAGAAGCAACATTTTGATGTAAACTGGAGGGTGATAGGTTGTTTTGTGGATCATTTGATCCAAAATTTAGCTGTTTTGTCGGGTAAGGTAAATTCTCTTTCTGTTTAGAAGCTACGGGGGGGGGTAACATTACAGGATTAATATTCATCATTTTCAATCCGCCTTTTTGTCTCTATCTGCTTAGTTCTCTCTATTTGCTTATTCCTAAAATATGGTCAGCCAGATATGATGGTGAAGTTATAAATGGCATATTTTCAGCGCTGACCTCTTTAATTTTTTCTAACAATTCAGGGTTTTTACTCAGGTAAGCAGGGTTTTGCTGTACATGTTTATGGATTACATCGAGACACTGATATCTTAAAGTGTCAGAATTGCTTTTTTCAAGCATTCTTATTGCCTGCTCAGGGTTGTTTAAAACATTCTCTTCAAAAGATTTTATGAATTCCTGGGGTTGTAAAGGAACAATTTCATGTGCATAAAGCGACTTGATCATTTCCTGGCCTTTTTTTAAGTTTATACCCTGACCGCTTAGCATCTGCATGGTTGCTATCATCGCTTCTCCCACAGAAAGATTACTTCTTGCTTCATTTACAACCTCATCGGTAATATCAAAATTCACCTTGATATTATGATTATTCGGGTGATTTTCATTTAATTTAACACAATCAATATCCATAAATTTATCAGCTGGATGATAGTAAGATAAGTTTGAAACACCTGCCGGTGCATGTTTACCTATGACATATTCGTTGAGAAAATCAGAATTTCTAGTCATCTGCAATAAAGCGGGTTTTTCTTTAAGATGAGCTGGATTACTGAGCGGTTCAATATCATTCTTTAGTGAAAAATCAAGAGCGTTATATTTGAATATTGCTTTACCTATTAACCATGGGGGACATAATGATAACAATCCGCCCCAGAATTTTTCTATTGGTCTTAGCATTGTTTCATCGCACCAGTCGAAACGGGCTTCTCTCATACCGGCAGAATCCATATCAGTACCGTTTTCTACCGGAGCTCCCAGTGAAGTGTATACGGCTATACCGTTTGCTGCATCATAAGTAAATTTACTTTGATCTTTTAGCTGCCCTTTTTTATCAAAAGCAACTTCTTTTGGATTTAAAGCCATGATATGGGCAACTAAACCACCCATACTCAGGCCTACCAAAACAGCTTTCGGGGCTATTCCGTCAATGATTGCTGCTGCTGCTTTATCACATAATTTATCTTTATTAGCTTTATCCCAGTTACCAAAATCTGTTTTTTTTGATCTGTTCAGCTAATTTTAACTCTACGGCTTTAACTCTGGTGCTAAAACTTTCTTGAAGATCCTTTTTGCCTCTCTTTGTAATATCTTCTATCTCAGAAATGATATCAGGCAATAAACTTACGATTTGGTCTGTATCACATTTATTTCGACATAAATCCTGATTGATGCCAAAATGTATTTTTAACAGTTCAGGATTATCTTTTATATTTTTGAGTTCTTTTAATTTATCTTTTGTCGTATTAATTCTTACCCTGTTAACATTTCTGGAAACATCTTGGCCGCAATCTTCCATCTTTTTTCCATCTGTTATATTTGGATAAAATTGTAAATCCAGGTTACGAACCATTGGTTGTAAAAAATCACGCAGTGAAAACATCGAATCTTCTTTAACAATGGTACCATGTATAAGAACATAGGGATTATCATGTGGTGTTATTGTTTGTTTTGGTGACATTCTGCCAAAACTTACATTATTAGTTTTAATATTTTTGATACCGCTAAAACAACATACATCATTATCTAAAGGTTTCAAAGACGACATTGACCTTGAAAACTCTTTGTCAGGCTTTTTATAAGTATTATAAGATAAAGTTGAATTTTGAATCCCCGTTGTAAACAGCATTAAACCCCTCCAAAAAAAATTTTAAAAAATTACTTTTTCAATATCATAGTTATTATAAATATGATCCCTTTCCGACATAATATTATAATAAGATAAAATTACTGAATGTCTTTTTATGCTTAAATGTAACATTATAACTAGAAAACTTTACAAATTATTTATAGACATAAAAAAGAATTCACCAGCCTGTCCTTCTCTTATGGTAAATTAATTTTTAAGGGGTTTCTAAAAGGAGTATACCTGTGTTTTCTTTAAGTGCGCACGACCTTCAACTGATCAAAGATCTTCACCTTTCAATTGACCCGGAAGAACTGGCAATACTAAAAAGAGAGCTTTTATTCAGGTCATATAATGTAGATGCGCCAGTAACGCCCTCTTTACAGGAGAAAATTCAACCTGTTAAAACAAAAACATCAGATGGTATGGAACTTAATTGCTGGTATATCCCCCCAAAACCAGAAGTGAAAATGACCATACTCTTTTGCCATGGCAACATGCAGCCTGTATCACTGTATCAGGATGTTGCTGAATTCATAGCCGGTCTTAATGATGAGTTCGGCACAGGCGGCCTGTTGCTTGAATACAGGGGATATGGTAAAAACAAACACCTGCCGGTGTTTGAAGAAAGAGAAGATATATTCAAAGATGCAGAATCAGCAATGACTTTCATAAATCAACAGGGCACCCCTGACAGCAACATCGTCGTATGGGGTTTATCAATGGGCGGAGGCCCGGCAGCTGAAATGGCTGCAAGGCACAAGGGAATAAAAGGGTTAGTCCTGGAGAGTACATTCACAGATAACAACCAGTTATTTGCGAATACTCAATTCTTAACCTTCCTTGAAAAGGCCGGAGGCATATCTGAAAGAGAAAACAGTCTTCTCATAAAATCGCCCGATGTTGATAAAATACTCATTTTCCTCTCTAAATCAGAGCTCTTTAATTACAGAACAGCTGAAAGACTGGCAGAAACAAAGGGAATCCCTACCCTGATAATTCATTCAGGCAAAAATGATATTATTGTCCCGCCGTCTATGGCTGAAGGTTTAGCTGCAGCCAGCCCTAACATAAAAGGAATAATATCTCCAGATAGTTTAAAAGAAGGGGCTATCACTGAGCTGCATATATCAAAGGGGGGAAATCATCGTTATATGGGTGAATCTTCAAAAGCCAGGCTCAGAAACTTTTTTGTTTCACTTTATATGCAAGACTCAGGATAACCATGTTCTTGTCTAATTCTTATTCTAAAAATTAGTGTAGAGCTTAAAAAATTTTCGATTTTCCAAAGATATAAAAATTAAAAAAATGCTCAACAAATAACCTCCTTATCTGATATGTAGAATAAGAAGGCATTTGTTGATTATGAATACTATAAAACATCTTGCAAATTTTTTAAACCCCCTAATTTTCTACTATCTCCAGCAATCGCTGTTGATCACTTTAAACCTATTTACTCGACTTAATACTAGATGATCGCTACTTTAGTGTATGAGGATTGTCTGAAAAGACCCGAAATTTTAATACTTATCAATTATACAAACTGCTTCAATACTGAATTAACAGGAAAAAACTGTTGTATACATTGATTAAAGCTGTATTAAATAAGCAAATACCTCTCGCTAGTATTTGATATTGGATGCAAGTCCTTTGGTAAATCTTGTTGGTTTTGTTTGCCTTGCTGTTAGTTTTCTGTCGGCACTACAGCAACACAATAGGGCTAAATTCGACAATATTAAAAGAACGATACAAAATCAGCCATACTCAAAACCTGACGGCATCGATAGATTTAACCATAAAATTGCATCATGAATTTTTGGAATTTTCTTAGTTTTGCGTATAGCAGGCTCTAAAAACTCTATAAATTCTCTATGTCAGTATATTGCTTATTATAGGAAATATTATATTAATAAATATTAATAATAACACCATCCTTGCTACTATTGTGTTCCCGTATTATTTGATATAAATATTTCTGAAGAGGCTACAAAAAAAACTTTAAAGAGCTATAATTCATTTTAACAGGACTAAGAAAAATTCATGTCTCCTGAAAATTATTAGCTTCAAAAATTAAATGTATTTGTTGAAAAATGAAAGAGGCAAGAGTTTTTCTTAGAAAGAAAGAATTAATAAACAGATCAATACATATGTATTGATTTATTTATTGCAGTAAGAAACAACTTTAAGTAATCATTTAAACCACAGGAGAAAACCATGAACAACCAGATAAGAATTAATACCGGAAGATTAACTGAAAGATTATCAGATCTTGCAAAAATAGGCGGTTTAAAAGATGGTGGTGTTAGCCGTCTGGCCCTTACAGAAGATGACAGGGAAGGTAGAAATCTGGTTGTTAACTGGATGAAAGAGCTTGGCATGACAATTACAGTGGATATGATAGGTAATGTGGTAGCTCGCAGACCCGGCAAAACTGATGCACCTCCCGTTATGATGGGATCACATATTGATACAGTTACGGTAGCAGGCCCTTATGACGGATGTCTGGGAGTTCTGGCCGGGTTAGAAATAATAGAAACTCTTAATGAAAATCATATTGAAACCGAATTACCTCTTGCAGTTGCCTTTTTTACTAATGAAGAGGGTTCGAGGTTTCAGCCAGATATGATGGGCAGTCTTGTTTATACAGGGCAAATGCCTCTGAATGAAGCCCTGGGTACCTTTGGTATATACCGTGCAAATGTAGGTGACTGTTTAAAACGTATCGGTTATGCTGGAAAAGATCCAGTAGGTAATAATAAGCTCAGTGCATTCTTTGAACTTCATATTGAACAGGGGCCAGTACTTGAAAGGGAAGGTATAGATATTGGTGTTGTTGAGTCTGTACAGGGTATATCCTGGTGTGAGGTCGTTTTTGAAGGTAAATCCTGTCATGCAGGTTATTACCCTATGAACTTGAGAAACGATCCTGGATATGCTGCTGCACAGGTTGCCAGCTATGCTAGAACTATTACAACTGAACTGGGCAAATATCAGGTGGCTACTATTGGTCGAATGGAGGTATACCCGGGTCTTGTAAACGTTTGCCCCAATAAAGTTGTTATGACAGTTGATATGAGAAACCCTGATGAGGCTGATTTACAGCAGGCAGAAAGAATGCTTGAAGATTATATTAAGAAAGTTTGTAACGAAGAAGGTGTCAGATATTCAAAACGTTCTCTGGCCCGTTTTAAACCTACTTTCTTTAACAAAGATATGGTAAACAGAGTAGAAAATAACGCCCAAAAGCTTGGCTATTCAACAAAAAGAATGCACAGCACCGCAGGGCATGATGCACAGATTATTGCCTCAATTTGCCCCGCTGCAATGGTTTTTGTACCCTGCGTGGATGGTATTAGCCATAACGTAAAAGAAATGATTTATAAAAAAGATATTGAAGCAGGTGCTAATACCCTTCTGAATGTTGTTCTTGATACAGCACGCCCGGTATATAAGCAGGATCAGAATAAATCGTTGATAAAGCAACGCTAGTGTAAAAAAACTAATGCATAACTATAACAATAAACTTTATTGCTTTCGATTTTCAAAAATTTTAAAAGTGAAGATATGGGTTGAACGAGCAGGCACAGCCTGCGAGTGAGATCCCATGCCTTCCTTTAGGGTGGGCGGGATCTGGGTTTTGAAAATCGAAAAATTTTTAAGTTATGCATTGACCTTATAAAACACTGTTACTTATTTAATACAACTTATTATTAGAAGCCGTTTAGCCCTATTTATAAAGGTTAAACGACTTAATTAATAACTTTTAAGAAATCCAGCAATGATACAGTTTATTAATCCTGATAGAGAACCATCAGGGTACCCACTCTTGGGTCTGATAGCATTTCATGCACCTTGTTTTCTGTATCTATTGAAGTATTGGTAGTATCTTTATTAGCTTCAGGTTCGGTTGTTGTGCTCTGCTGGTTGGCAGGGGCTTCAACTTCCAGCTCTTCTTCAATGTATTCTTGAATATTAATAGCAGGAAGACTTGTTGGCCCGGCTTCTGCCTTAACTGAACCCGGTTCGTCTGGCATGTCTTCTTTTATTTCCATCTCAGTTATAGATTCTACTTCTAAAGAATCTTCTGTTTCTACGATTGTAATCTCTTCTTTTATAGTTTCTTTTTCAGTTTTAGTTTCTTCAAGTAAATGAAGATATTTAGAATAACTCGGCCCGGTATCTTTTGGCGGGTAGAGAGCTAACATTTCTGCTTCAACTTCTTCAACAGTTTTATTTTCTGCTTTAGCTTTCTTTTTATAAATTTTTTCCAGTGCCAGCTCAACTGTAATTGAACCAGGATCAATCTCAAGTGCATTATGATAACATTCTATTGCCTTGTCATAGAGGCCTTTGCTGCCATAAGCACTGGCAAGGTTAGTGTGACTGGTATCATCTTTAGGGTTGAGATCTAAAGCCTTTTTATAATAGTCAATAGCCATATCAACTTTGCCAAGCTGCCTGTAAACATAGCCTAAATTATTGTATGCCAGAGCATAATAAGGGTCTATATTAATGGCTGACTGATATTCTTTTAATGCCTCTCCGAGATTTCCTCTAACAGAATGACTTATACCTTTTTTAAAGTGGGCTTCTGCCTGTGGAGAAGGGTTATGATTTACTGATTTTGCTTCTACTTTATTGAGGGTGGTGCTTGCGATGATCATAAGAAAGGCGATGGTTGCGACTAATACTTTTTTCTTCACTTGGTTTACCTCTCATTTAATTTAGTTAAGTATTATCAGTATTCTTCTTTTTCTCGCACTGATTAGTCTTATTTTATCACTATATATAGATATGCCAAACTTGTTAAGATGTTGATACAAACAGGAATAAATATACATTATAACTTAAGCGAAAAAAACCATCATTTGCAAGCAAAAAAGATAATTACTACAATGAATGTGCCAGAATTAACGGCATTTCAGGCTTAAGCAAGATTAATATAAATTAATAATACAATTTAAGCATATATTATTAGAAAAAGAAGCTTATCTAAACTCATAACACTTTTATCAAGTAGATATGAAAACTTATTTATCCTGAATAATCTTTAAGAATTATAAGGGCATGTTTTAGAAAGGTTAATTAATAGTTAAAACCAAACATAAAGCAAAGCATAACCATTGTCAGGCAGGCTGCGCTGTTTATAGTAAGTGTTGAAAGGTTGAAACGGTTTATTCTTTTTGTAGCACTACCTACAGTTACATATATAGCCGCCGGTATAGTAAAATATAGCAAACTCCAGAATATAAAGACCGGTATGAGAACATAAATGGTATTATCATGAAATTGAAGTGCTCTGAGAAAAGAATTACCCGGATCCACTACTGCAAAAACAAGCCGGGATAAAGTAAAAATTATATTATATGCTGTTAAATATAGTATAAATCTTCTCATACAAAAAATCATAGTATTAAATGTTTGTTTGGTAAAAAGAGTAAAGAATTTTAACATTATAAAGCCAGCAATCAGAGCCGAAAGCAATTAATTATAACCATAAAATATAATAGAAATAACACAATTAAATTTAACTTTATTCAGAACCAAATTAGCGATTATGGATTAACCTCAAGTATTTCTGAACCATTTTAAATTTGAACATAGATTTTTTTATGAGATAATAACAGGACAAATTGTTGAGCTATTAAAAGTTTTAAAATGAGGTGAATATGTGCGCAGATAAAATAAAAGTGCTTATTTCTGGTGCCTGCGGAAGGATGGGACAGGCTGTCGTTAAAGCAGTACAAGAACAAGAGGATATGGAAATTGTCGCACTGGTTGATATATCAGATAATCTGGAAAATTTTGCAGACAAAAATCTTCTGAATAAAAGCAAAAATATTGTTCTGAACAAAAAACTTAAAAATGCACTTGAACAACTAAAAGTTGATGCTGCTGTTGACTTTACAAATCCGGCACTGGTTTATGAGCATACAGTTACCATGATAGAAAAAAATGTTAGCCCCATCATAGGTACTACTGGACTCACCGCAAATCAGCTTCAGGAAATCATAAAACAATCTGAAGAAAAGAATCTCGGGGGTATGATAGCCCCAAACTTTGCTATAGGTGCTGTTCTGATGATGCAGTTTGCTAAAAAAGCAAGTGAATATTTTGACCACGCTGAAATACTGGAATTGCACCACAACAAAAAACTCGATGCCCCTTCAGGCACTGCTATTAAAACAGCTGAACTGATGGGTTCTGTGCAAAAAACTTTTGGCAAAACTAATATAGATGATAAAGAAACTCTTAAAGGTTCCAGAGGAGGGGTATCAGAGAATAATATTCACATACATTCTGTTAGATTACCGGGTCTTGTTGCTCATCAAGAAGTATATCTAGCAGGGCCAGGTCAAATGCTAACCATACGTCATGATTCTTTTGATAGAGTATCCTTTATGCCAGGTGTAATTCTTGCTATTAGAAATGCAATGTCACAAAACAAAATAGTGTATGGACTGGAAAACATTTTATAGGTACAATACAGAAACCGTTTACACGTGAAATGACAAGAGAGGTAACCATGACTGACCCAAGAATTGCTGTATTAGGTGCTACAGGCGTTGTAGGAGGAGAAATCCTCAGCATATTAGAACAGCGTAATTTCCCATACAAAAGTATTAAGCTTCTGGCCAGCGCACGTTCAGCAGGCAAAAAGATAAAGTTTAAAGATAGAGAACTTACAATCGAAGAAACCACCCCGGAAAGTTTTGATGATGTTGATCTGGTATTATCATCAGCAGGATCATCTACAAGTATGCGTTTTGTGGATGAGATCGTAAGAAGAGGAGCTGTCATAGTAGATAACACAAGCGCATTCAGGATGAAAGAAGATGTTCCGCTGGTCATTGCTGGCGTTAACGATGAAGACCTCAAATGGCACAAAGGTATTATCGCCAACCCTAATTGCTCCACTTCTCAACTTATGCCAGTATTAAAGCCACTTCATGAGATTAACAAAATAAAACGAATGGTCGTTTCCACTTATCAATCTGTCAGTGGTGCAGGCAAAGAAGCTATAGATGAACTTCTTGAAAGCACAAAAGCAGTTATGCAAGATGAAACATATACACCTAAATCTTTTCAGAAGGTAATTGGCTTTAACCTGATACCACACATTGACTCTTTTCTTGATAATGGATACACTAAAGAAGAAATGAAAGTCGTAAATGAAACAAGAAAGATACTTCATGCCCCTGAAATGCAGATTAGCTGTACAGCTGTTAGAGTACCGGTTTTTATTTCTCACAGTGAGTCTGTTACACTTGAATTTGAGAAACAAATGTCACCTGCTACAGTGAGAGAAATACTTTCACAGAGTGAATATGTAGAAATCTGGGATGACCCTTCCAGCAATAATTATCCTACACCAGTGGATGCAGCCGGCCAGGATCCTGTTTATGTTGGCAGAATCAGAGCTGATATCTCTTGCCCTACGGGCATTTCTCTGTGGGTTGTTGCTGACAATCTCAGGATAGGAGCTGCACTTAATACTGTAAGACTGGCTGAAAAGCTTGTTGAAATGAAACTTTTAAATTATCAAAAGGTTACAACCTAATTCAGGAAAGGAAATTTATATGACTTTTTTAGGTGAACTCGTTACAGCAATGATAACACCGTTCGACAGAGATCTTAAAGTCGACTATTCTCAGGTAGAAAAGCTTGCCAGGTACCTTGTTGACAATGGTACTGATACCATACTGGTCTCAGGCACTACCGGAGAATCACCAACTCTTTCACCAGATGAAGTAAAAGAAATGATTGCTACTGTTAAGAGTGCAGTGGGCAATAAAGCTAAAATACTTGTTGGGGCAGGCACAAATAATACCGATAAGTCTGTTCAGCTAGCAAAAGAAATGTCTAAAAAAGGGGCAGATGCACTACTTACTGTTGTACCTTATTATAACAAGCCTTCACAGGAAGGAATGAAAGCACATTTTGACACTGTAGCTCGCAGTGTTGATACACCCATTATTATGTATAACATTCAAAGCCGCACAGGCGTTAACATGCTCCCACAGACTATCGCTGAGATAGCTAAAGAGAACAAAAACATTATTGCAGTTAAGCAATCACACCCTGACATGGATCAGGTAACAGAAATAACAAAGCTGACCCCAGATAACTTTGTTGTTTACAGCGGAGATGACAGCCTGACACTGCCTATGATGTCTCTTGGTGCTTTTGGGGTAATATCTGTGGCTTCTCATCTTATTGGTAACAAAATGAAAGAAATGATAAAAAACTATAAATCCGGAAAAGTTCAAGAAGCTGCAAGGTTACAAAGAGAATGTTACCCTGTCTTCAAAACACTGTTTATCGCTCCGAACCCTACACCACTTAAATATGCTTTAAAAGAAACAGGTGTAATAGAGAACGATAACGTAAGGTTACCACTGGTACCAATTAATGCATCCCAGCAAAACTGTATCAAAGAAATGCTTAAGGATTCAGCTAACCTGCTGCCTGCAAACGTTAAATAATACTAAGTTGCCATCAAAATGCAACTGATTCCATAGATAATGAGCCAGGTTAACCCTCAAAAGAACCTGATATGCTGTTTTGCGAGCAATTGACAATTTTTGTCACCCTGAACTTGTTTCAGGGTCTAAGGTACTGAAATAAATTTCCTTGTATGGTAATGAAAAGAATGCAACCCGGTATTATAATTTATGTCAGGCTAAGCAGCTAATAACCATCTGGAAGAAAGTTGACTAGTTCTGGATCCATTGCAAGAGCATTATCAAACTGTTCTTTTGCTTTGTCAGCAATACCAAGCTGATCATAAGCCTGCCCTAGATAAAAGGTTATAATAGCTTTTTGATCAGGGTATTTTTGCTGTATTTCACTGAAATCTTCAAGGAAAGTCTCCATATCGCCCTGCTTGGCTTTTAGATAGGCTATGTTTACCCGGGCTTCTATATGGTCGGGTGATTTCTCAAGTGTTTTAAGATAGTAAGCAAGTGCTTTTTGGTACAGTGTATCAACTTTATCTTTGTATTCTGTTTTTTCTTCAATGAGTTTAGCACTTTCAGCGTATGAAACTCCTATCATAAAGATTGCGTTTGGTTGATCCGGATCTATATCAAGTGCACTTACAAATATTTTTGTGGCTTCAGAAGGTTTTTTCAGCTTTAAAAGTACTTCTCCCAGGGTTATGTAAGCATCAATATAATAAGGGTCAAGCTCAATAGTTTTCTTGAATTTATCAGCTGCATCCTTAAGCCATTTATCATACTTGGAAAGTATTAAACCGTAAATATAATAAACATTAGCATTTTCGGGTTGTTGTTTTACACAAGTTCTCATTTTGCTGATGGCTTCTTCAGGTTTGTCAAGCTGGTTTAGAGCAAGAGCAAGACCGATATAAGAGTCAATATGCTGATTATTTATGGCTATAACCTTTTCATAATAGGCGGTAGCTTTTTCATACAGACTTTTACTGGAATATATTGAGGCAATATAATAATTGGCCTGAACAGATTCAGTATTGACATTAAGTGCTTCTTTAAATTTGACAAGAGCCTGATCATATCTTTCAAGGCGATTTAGAGCCATACCATAGTTAATCAGGTTGTCATAATATGAAGGAGAATCCTGATAAATCTCTTCATAGTGGATAATAGCTTCTTCAAAGCGAGAGAGGTCTGCCAGCGTTGACCCCAGGTAATATCGTGCATTGGTAGCACCGGGAGAGATCTCAAGAGCTTTTTTAAATTTCTCTATGGCTTCTTCGGCCCGGTTCATTCTGTTAAGAGTTATGCCCCAGCTAATATAGGCATCAAGGGCTTGCTTATTGATATCCAGTGCTTTTTTGTAACTTTCAATGGCAATTTCATAGCTACCTAAATTGCTGTATGCATCACCCTGATTGATGAAGGCATCAAACTTCAACGGGTTAAACTTAAGCGCCATATGTGTATTGCCTATGGCTTCCTGATATTGGCCCAGCTTGTTCTGTGCTACTGAAAGAAAATGATAGGCATCAGCATGCTGTGGATTAATTTTTATGGCTGTTTCAAACTTTTCTATTGAATCTTCATATTGACCCTGCTCGGCTATAACAGCCCCCCACAGAAAATAAGCCTGATAGTGAGAGGGGTTTAAAGAAATAGCCGTAGAGAATTTATCTACTGCAAGGTTAAATTTTTTCTGACGTGCAAGGCATACACCCCAGTTAACAAAAGCTTCAATGTTAGATGGAGCCAGGTCAGTAGCCTTTTCATAACGTTTTTCAGCTTCTTCAAGCCGGTTAAGTTCTGATAAAGCTGCTCCCCAGAGCACATAAACCTGAGCGTACTCGGGGTTGACTTTTGCAGCTTCCCTGAATTTTTCTATAGCCTCTTCATATTTTCCCATTCGGGCAAGAGCAACTCCCCAGTTCGTGTATCCTTCTGGTTCTCTGGGGGAAATGTTGATTGAGGCCTGAAATTTATTCATTGCTTCAAGAAAGTTGCCTCTGCTTGCAATTTGAACTCCCCAGTTGATGTAGGCTTTGGCGGCTGTAGGCACGTTTTCTGCCGCCTTTTCATATTCACCTACGAGGCTGTCGTAGCGGGATATCCTGTCTATTATATTCCGGAGTGATTCAAGCATAAATAAGCCTCTGACTGCTGGATTATAACTTGCTTATTTTTCTATTTCCACAAAACATTTGTCTTCAATATAATAATATAAATGAGAAAATGAAGAGTATAAATTTATAATTTGTCTAAAATAGTAAGGGAAAAATACTATAAACGTGGCCCTGTGGCATTTATTTTTTCTTAAAAGTATTTAAAAACGGCAAAGATGTCCGTTTGATCCACTGAAAGCCTTTATGAATAGCGAGAGTGTTTAATGCAAAGAAGCATGCTCATTATAACAGGTATTATTCTATATTTTCTCAGTGTAGCACTGGGCCAGGTTGATATTAATGGTTTCTTAACCCTGATTATCTGGCTGGCATCACTTATTTTGATATTTTCAGGTGTTTTTAAACCTCATATAAAGCTTGAATTGCTTAAAAAGATCAAATTTTTTGATACACCGAAAGAGCGTTATCTGTTTCTGTTTATACTGGCTGTGGGTGTGTTTTTCAGGTTTTATAAACTTGAAACCCTGCCCTATGGGCTCTGGCTGGATGAAATAGCTTTTTCTCTAAGGGCATTAGAGATTTTAGAAGATAAAATTCCGGCAGGGCTTTTTCAGACCAGCCCGATGATTCAGGAAGGCTGGGTGGTTTTTAATCATCTCTACATTTACTTTGTGATACTGATTTTCAAGATTGTCGGTATTAATTATCTTGCTATCAAGCTGGTTTCAATATTACCTTCAATAGGTATTATTGTAGCTTCTTATTTCTTGTTTCGTCAGGTGTCTAAAAATACTTTTACCCCGATGGTTTGTATGTTTTTAATTTCGGTATCTCACTGGTCAGTAACTCTGGGCCGGTGGGGCTGGAATGAGGTTCTGATGAGCAAGCTTCAGGTACTTTCATACTATTATATCATCAGGGGTATTGAGTCAAAAGAGAAGAAATATCTGGCAATAGGCGGTATGTTGCTGGGATTAACCTTTTATACTTATATTGCTTTCAGTCTGGTTTTTGGCATTTTAATGCTCTTTCTTTTTGTAGTTATGCTTTATCAGAAAGACTCCGCAAGAGAATACCTGAGATATGGGCTTATTGTAATAGCTGCTTCTATGATCGTTATACTGCCCGGTAGTATTGATTATATTAAAAATCCATCAGCCCTTTTTAACAGGATTAATGAGGTTTCTATAGTACATCATATCAAAAATGAAAAGTCATTACAGCCAGTTCTGGTATCGACAATAAACCACCTTAAGATGTTTCACTTCAAAGGAGATCCGGAGAACAGACATAACACCGAGAGCTGGCCACAGCTTGACTTTATAACAGGTGCTCTTTTTATTGTAGGGCTACTTATCGGGCTGAAAAATATAAATAAATCTTACAATGCACTGTTGATTATTTGGCTTGTGCTGGGCCTTATGGGAGGTATATTCTCAACATATTATGATTCACCCCATGCTTACCGTACAGGAATGATTATTCCTGTTGTAATGTATTATTCTGCACAGGGTTTCAGAGTGCTCTATGAACTTTGTTCTTCCAGATACAGCAAAAAAGCAGCTATGACCCTTGTATGCTCTTTGCTGGCTGTTTTAACAGCAATAAATTTTTATGTATACTTTATTATCAGGCCACAATCGTTTGTATCATATAATTCTACTCTGAACCCTGAAGATATTATTGTTGCCCGCCAGATAAAGCAAATCAGAGATAATAATAATGAAGCAGCCATTTTTGTTACTAAAGGACTAACAAGCAGGTCTTATACAGCTTTGCTGCTCAATTATTTGCCACCTGTATTTAATAAGAATGGTCAGCAAACAGCTTATGGACTGGATCATCCATTCTATTCAATTTTGCCTGACAGGCCTTCAAGCTTTTTTAGTTTTTATAATAAACAATGTTACGTGATTTACCCTGAAGAGTTTGATTATGTTATAGACGAGCTTTACCCGGAGGCAAAAAAAGTAGAATTAAAAGATCCGTTTGGTCAGGTTTTTGCATACCAGGTATATCTTACACCAGAAAATTTTGAGGAATCTAAAGGTTTTTATGTATCTCAAGCCTATCCTCAGGGGTCTGAAACAGATATGTGCGGTGCTACCGTCTTAAATTATGGGCTTTATTCAAACTTCTATTCAACAAATAGCGATATTCAATTATATGTTGACTATAATCCAGTTATCAGCCAGGCTCAGCAAGAAAACCGTATCTTTATGCTACCCAATAGTATACTGCTAGCCAGAATGAAGGCTAAAATGCCTCCTTCTCAAATACTTGAAAATATAAAGGTAAAAGCATTTAGAGACCAACAATATATAGCTGTTAATAAGCGGTTTCAGTTTTATAAATATGCTCTTACTAATGGATTGAAGTTATATCTTTATAAAACAACAGATTATACAGGTATTCCAGAGGTTCAAACCTATGTCCAGACTTTTGATTTAAGCTTGTATAAAGATAAAGGCTATCAGAGTGCGATATGGGATGGCTATTTAAGTGTTGAAACCCCAGGACGTTATAAATTGAAGCTTGAAACAGGTGGTGTAGCTGCTGTTTATCTCGATGGACAAATGATTTTGAGCAACCGTATAGATGTTGACGGCGCAACAATTATTGACAGTTTCGATCTTGATCGTGGTTTATATAAGTTGTCAATAAAATCTAAACTTTCTGAAACAAAAGCTCAACTGCAATTAAAATGGCAACCTCCGAACAAAAAACAGCTTGAAAATATTAACTTTAAGTATATACTTTTCAGCCAGAGCAGGCGTTTTTGTGGTTAAATAGTACCTCAAAGTGTATAATATTAACCTGTTTCATCACACCTTCATATCACAGGAGAAAGATTGTTGGAGAAAACAAATAAACCAAAAAGCAAGAAGTTACAGGTTTTTCTCTCTATGGAGCAGGTGCCTTTAACTACATTGAGACGCCTTCCCTATTATTATAACATTTTTTGCGATATGGAAGAAAAAGGTTTTAAGTATATTTCTAGTGCGTATATAGCAAAACAACTGGGCATTGACGATACACTGGTGCGCAAAGATATTGCATCAACAGGATATATGGGCAAGCCAAAGGTTGGTTTCAATACAAAAGAGTTTAAAGAGCACCTTGAACACTACCTGGGAATGAAAGAAAATAAAGAAGCTGTGCTGATCGGCGCCGGAAATCTGGGTGTAGCACTCGCTAAATACGGCGGATTCAAAAGATATGGTTTAAATATTGTTCATATATTTGATCAGGATACCGAAAAAATAGGTTCAAAAATTGCAAATAAAGAAGTTTTATCTGTTCACAGGCTTGAAAGCAAACTAAAGAAAAGAAATATTAAGATTGCAATTCTGGCTATACCCGGAGATAACACTCAGGAAATAGCTGACATACTGACAAAAAATGGTGTTAAGGCTATCTGGAACTTTGCAGCAACACATTTGCAAGTACCTGACGATGTCTTTGTCTGGAACGAAGACCTTGCAGCAAGCTTTGTAATTTTATCGCAGTTTATTGCCAGAAAAGATACTGACTGAGCAAGCTTTAAAAATCAAACACCTACAATTATTGGGCCTTCATCAAGCATTTTAAGGGCATCATGAAGAATATCTTTTTCTGTTATGCCAAAATCTTCATATTTTTGCTCTTCTTTCAGAGCAAACCCATACTGAAATGCTGATGGAATCTGAAATACAGAATGCTCATAGTTGCCCTTAACAGCCATAACACAATGTGGAACCCCGGGATGAATAAGTGCCATATCACCCTTTTTAAGAATTTGAATACGTGGTTTGTTGTTTTGCATTGTTAAAAGTGCTGCTTCGCCATTATTGATGTAATAAACCTCTGTCTGGTGTTTATCTTTACTGGCAGGATGCAAGTGTAAAGCTTCAGAGGGCCTTATTTTTTTAAATGGTATAGCTTTTTTAAAGTTTTCAGGAGCTGTTACCTGTGAAACTCCTACAGTGAAGGGCTCATTTTTGCCCGGAAATGCCAGAGAGTTTACCAGCCATTCAGTGCTTTGCTGATTCCAGATGTTTGCTTTGTGCTTAAGTGCATATATAACAACCTTTCCGTGATCCATAACCAGCCCTGTGTGATCATATCCAGCATTTGTAGTATGTTTCCAAATGGAGACTATTTCATCCTGGGTGTGATCCCAGATGCCAGCCAGAAGAAGCTTTTGCCTTAATTCTTTTTCATTAAAAGCTGTTTGCCATGAATAATAACTATTATCGTTAAATGCCATTTGCGGCATCAGTATTTGTGCTTTAACAAGTTTGTCAAGTATTCTGGATTTAAATAGTTTCGCCGATACAACACCGCTATCTAAATTTAAAAGTTGTCTGTGCATTGATTCAAGCCATATTTTGATAACTATATCTGCTTCTTCAATTGTAAAACCTTCTTTATCAAGATGTTTGCTCAGGTCATAGCCGCTTTCGTAATAATTAAAGTGAACATATTTATTATCGAGTTCTCTAATAATATTGCTATTAATAAGTCTGGTCAGCTCAGCTTCTTTGAAACATTCTTTAAGAACGTCTCCGGCCATTAAACGTTTGTTGATTTCAATGATTTCGTTATATTTATCTTTATGAGGACCATCAGGAAGTGCTTTTTCATACCATAATGGTGCATTTTGGGTTGTAATTACTATAGGATCACCATCTAAAACTTTTACTTCAGCCTCTGCTTCTTTGCCTGTAAGAATAGCGCCAGCCTGATTGATGTATCCGGTTTTGCCTTCAGTTGTAACAGATAAATGACCATTGTCGGGGCATATTATTTGAGTTTCACAAGGGAAAAATTTTCTGTCTTTTAGAAACCTTTTAGCATCATCACCAAAATAGGCAACGGTTTTTGTTTCCAGATCAAGCATATAGCCACCATCAATTTGTTGAAAAATGTCGCTTATACCATTACGGGCAATAGAAAGAGCCTTGTTAGCACCAAAGGAAGGAGCTAAAGGCTTTTTAAGCCCTGTTAAATATTTTGCCTGCAATGCATTTAAATCTGCTGTAAAAGCAGGTTCAGAATTAATGGCAGGTTGATGTTTCACCAAAGATGTTTTAATATCTCCTGTATAAGGTCTTTTTGATGGGGGCTGTACCGCCGTTGTCTGCAAATAGATGGGGTTGATCAATATTTTTACTCTTACTTTTTAAATACCCGATAGTTACTATTCAACATATATAAAAAGAAACACAATGATAATTGCCTGAATAAGTTTTGATTATTTATTTTTGTAAATTTTTAAAGAGTTATGCCAGAAAGTTAAGCTGGTTTCCTCTACCTTGCTGGGGCATATTCTCTTTAGACATCAAATAAGACGACGTACCCACTGTATTGGACATATGAGGGCTATAATACGGATTATAATGCTTCAAATTATTCGCATAGTCACCAACCTGGTTGATGGCTGCAGCAACATACGGTGAATAAACAAACTTTACGGGCATATGGTTATAACCTGTTATTCTCTTTTTAAGGACTAATACATAACCTGAATGAAAGATTTTTCTGGTTTCGATTTTCAAAAAATATAAATTTAAGATATGGGTTGAACGAGCAGGCCTAGCCTGGGAGTGAAACCCTATGCCTTCCTTTAGGGTGGGCGGGATCTGGGTTTTGAAAATCGAAAAATTTTTAAGTTATGCACTGATCTTTTTTATATAAAAACATCTAAAGAAAAAAAATAACAAGAAAGTTTATGATTTTTTACTTTTTGTAATGCTGCCGGAAGATGGCTGATTGGCTGTGTTATACTTTTAGCGAGAAGCAGAATAACCTGAAAGAGGATACTATGACCCAGCTTGAGTTTACTAAAATGCACGGCCTTGGCAACGATTTTATACTTGTAGAAGAAAAAAAATTGCCATCTAATGTTAATTATGAACAGCTTTCAAAAAAACTTTGCGACAGGCATTTCGGCATTGGTGGTGATGGCTTAATTGTCGTTAGAAGCCGTAACGCAGTAAAAGAAGCTGATACGGCCTGGCGTATTTTTAATGCGGATGGCACAGAACCTGAAATGTGCGGCAATGGTATCAGATGTTTTGCAAAGTATGTCTATGATAGAAACCTGATTGATAAAGCAAAGTTTACAGTATCCACGCTGGCAGGCCTGATTACACCGGTGGTCGAAGAGAGCGGCATGATAACTGTCGATATGGGAGAACCTGTACTGACTCCGGCTGAAATACCTGTCAATATTGCAGGCGATAGAATTATTGATTATCCTTTGAATGTTCTGGATAAAACATTCAGGATTAACTGTGTCAGCATGGGTAACCCTCACTGTATTATCTTTGTTGATGAGCCTGTTGATGCAGTAAAATATGGCACTGCAATTGAGAATCATTCTGTTTTTCCACGTAGGACAAATGTAGAATTTGTACAGGTACTCTCAAAATCGCATATTAAGGTGAATGTATGGGAACGTGGATGTGGAATAACGTTAGCCTGTGGTACAGGTGCCTGTGCATGTGTTGTAGCAGCTGTTATAAATAAGCTTACAGCCAGAAAGATAAAAGTAACCCTTCCTGGTGGTGAACTTTTTATCAACTATGATCGAGATTCCGGTCGCCTGTATATGACAGGGCCGGCTGAATATGCTTTTGAAGGTTCTCTATATCTTTAAAGGCAGCCTGCTAGATTAACCCATATTTTAATGCTGCAATAGCTACTTGCAGTCTGCTTTCTGATTTTGTTTTTTTGAATATACTTCTGAGATGGTTTTGAACTGTTTGTTCACTTATGAAGGCAAGTTCAGCTATTTTTTTGTTGCTATAACCTTTAACAAGGTAACTTAAAATTTCTTTTTCTCTATCGCTGAGCTGTTCAAAGTCATTTTTATTACATGGCAGATCTATATTACTAACCAGAGAGGCGTTAGATTTACGCAGGTTAACTTCAACCCTTGCTGACAAGACTTTCATAGAACAGGGCTTAACAATATAGTCTTCTGCTCCATCTAATAATGCTCTTGCTTCGCTTGAATCATCGTCAAGGCCTGTTAACATTATAACGGGGCAATGATTAAATATAGACATAGATCTTATTCTGGCCAGAATTTCCCATCCTGTAGCACCAGGCAGCATTATATCAAGAAGTACTATGCTATAATGGTTATCTGGAAGGCTTTCTATTGTGTTTATAGCCTGAAGGCCGTTGCCAATATGAGTAACTACATAATTTCTTGCTTCAAAAGACCTTTTGATATAAGATGCTATATCTTTATCATCTTCTATAAGTAATATATGATGTTTTTTTTGTTGATCGCTCATTGTTATTAGCTATAATTCTGGATAAGTTTAACTTAAATAATTATAACTTTATCAAAAAAAGATTTTACAGTTAATTTTGAATATCCCTTTTTGTATTAAACTATTTTGAAATCAAATTGAAAAACAAAAATATTTTGAGTTACTTACGAACAATTTTAAACAGAAATAAAGTAAATGTCTTATAGAACTTTTATTATAGCTATCATAATTGTTTTTCTCTCAAGCATATCGGGGGTATTTGATACGATTAATAACAGAATTTATGACAGCTATTTGATTTTTAACCAGAAAAAAGGTCTCTGTTCTGATATAGTAATTGTTGAAATTAACAGTCAGTGTATAAACAGGCAGGGACACTGGCCCTGGAAGAGATATCTTTATGCTGAAGCTTTAAAGAAAATAATTGAGGCGAAACCAAAAGTAATCGGCATTGATATATCTTTTACAAATCCGCAGGGCAAGACTTCTGAGGATATGCAATCAGATAAAGAGCTTTATGATGTTTTGAAATCTTTTTCTGATATTGTCTTATCGCTAAAATTTAATTATAAAAAATTACAATTAAAAGATAAGGGCAACTCAAGTATTGAAGAAAAGGCATTATTTTTGCCTGATAAAAGCATTTTTCCTGATATAAAAAAGGGTCACCTGATATTAGGAGAAAAAGATGTTATTAGAAGTTTTGTGCCTTTAAAGCTTTATCCTGCTTTTTCAATGTATGTTGTATTTTTATATTATCAGGATGATCCTGATATTAACCTTCAAAAGGGCATAAAAAATCTTCCTGCCAGGATTGGATGGCTATTTGAGGTTTTTAAAGATGCTGAGCATAATTACAGGGCAAATGAAAAGATTCTTATAGATTATCAACGTCCTCCTGAGTTATATAAACACATTTTATTTTCTGATATACTCGATAACAGTTTTGATCCGGCCTTAATCAAAGATAAAATAGTTCTTTTAGGGGTAACAGACGGATATATTTCTCCTGTCTATATGACACCTCTTGCTATAAAAAAAGAGTCGCTTCAATCAACTTCTATAGAGTTGCAAGCACAGATAATTGATAGCCTGCTCAATTATAGAGGGCTGAAAAAAAGCCCGCTGTGGTTAACGATGCTTTATGCTATAGCACTGGCAACAATATTTTTCTTGATAACAAAAGGCAAAAATATTTTTGTACTTGGGATTTCATTTTTAATTACTCTGATAATTATTTTTATTTCTAACTATTTTCTTTTTACACACGCTCATTTGTGGGTTCCGCCTGTAAGTTCATTTGTTTTAGTTTTTATGTTATTCGGGTTTGATATTTATCTGACGGCAACAAGTGTTGATACTAACCTGATTAAAACTATTAATGACCTTAAAGAAGATGAAAACGTACCTTTAACAGATATACCTGAAAATATAAATGATAAAATGGTTCTTCTGCAAGAGTTTATGAAAACTATTTCTCAGGATAGACAAACGATAAAAGCTATTATAAATGGTGTTAATAACGGTATTATAGTTATTGACCAATCAGGCAAAATAATATGGAGCAATGCTAGATTTTTAGACCTTTTCAAGCAAACACTTGTGCTTAATGTTAATATTAATGATATTATGCCAGAATTTGATATTGAAAAGATAAAACTTATTCAAGATGAGAGCCAGTTTCATAAGCAAGAAATATCTGTAGACAATAAATATTTCCTTTGTTTTGTCACTGCAATTTCAAAACAAAAAAAGCAATATGTAATTATATTTAACGATGTTACAGAACTAAAAGAAATAGACAGACTGAAAACTGATATGATCAGGATGGTCAGTCATGAGCTTAAAACACCTCTTATGAATATTATGTTTGCTTCAGAAGAAATTGATGCAGTCAACACGGCTGATTCTATAAAGGAAAACAATCAAAATATCTTTCAGTATGCTGAAGTAATGTCTAATATCATTTCTGATTTCTTGAATTTAAACAAGCTTGAAAGTGACCTCATGATTGTTGATATATCTGCTAATAACATTATAGAAGACATCCAGAGGTGCATAGAGATGCAAGAATATGTTTTAGAGAGTAAAAATATTAGTATTGCCTTTGAACATAAGGATATACCAGATGTGTTGATTGATAGAAAGTTAATTGAAATAGTGATAAACAATCTGCTTTCTAATGCAATAAAATATTCCTCTGAAAACAGTGTTGTAGCTATCAAACTAGAAACAGAAGATGAAAATGTCAGGGTGTCAGTCATCGATCAGGGCACAGGTATAGCAAAAGATGAAATAGAAGAAATTATGAAGAAGTTTTATAGGGCGACAAATAATGAAAAGAATAATATTCAGGGTACAGGTCTTGGTTTAGCTATTGTTGAAAAGATTTTATCCCTTCATAATACTTCTTTATCTATTGAAAGTGAAGAAAATAAAGGCAGTACATTTTCATTTATACTTGCTTGCAAAACAAAAAAAAATCAGGGTTTTTGATTTTAGACCCTGATCACCTTAAGAGCCTGGATCGTCGAAGAGACTTATCCTGATTTGTTATTATCCATATACTCCGGGCGCTATATTGTTAATGCACGATTATCTAGATTTAAGGGCAGATTTTTATTGTTCTCAAGTTATGTATCAGTTTTTATGCTCAGGCTTCATTTCAGGTAATACATCTAAAAACAGTATTATTGGTTCTAAACATTCTTGTTGAGTCTGGAAGTTCAATTCTTACAGGTCTTACAAAAACCTAATTACCGCAAGATTTGTACAATTCCATATTACTAAAAAAGTTCATAAAGTTATAATTCATTGCTTGCTGGTAATAAGCCTTTACTGCAGGACTAAAATTAGGTGTAGCTTTTTCTTTAACCGGTGTTCCGGGTGTTACTTTGGTTGCATTAACAGAAGAATAATTAGAAGCTTGCTGATAAGAACCATTTGCTGTCTGGACTTCATTATCAGCATAACATCCAACAACATTATTAGAAGCTTGCTGGTAATAGTTTTGATTATTTAATGAACCATTATCTATAGCTTTAATATTTTTTAATCCATTTTCATTACCATAGTAAGCTTTATTGTAATGAGCCTTTGCAGCTGGACTAAATGTAGGTGTTGCTTTTTCTTTTATTGGTCCATTTTCATTACCATAATAAGCTTTATTGTAATGAGCTTTTGCAGCTGGACTAAATGTAGGTGTTGCTTTTTCCTTAGCCGGTGTTCCAGGTGTTACTTTTTCTTTTACTGCTCCATTTTCATTACCATAGTAAGCTTTATTGTAATGAGCCTTTGCAGCTGGACTAAATGTAGGTGTTGCTTTAATCATTGTCATTTGTTTTCTCCTTAAACACGTTACTCTTAAATATAAGATTTCTTATTATTATAAAAACAAAACAGGCGACCTAAATAATAGTTGAAATCAGGAAAATCAATAGTTGATTTCAGCTATTATTTTTACAAATGACAATAGTTAAAAGGGGGGTGTATCACTGTATATTTGCTTACAGGATAGTTTTTAGAGTTTAGAAATCTAACAAATATTACGATCACACATATAAAAAACCTTGACGACAGAGATTATGAGTGTTAAATTACAGATTAAGTGAGGGCGTTTAGCTCAGTTGGTAGAGCGCTTCGCTTACACCGAAGATGCCGGGAGTTCGAGTCTCTCAACGCCCACCATAAAACCGTCAGCTATAACTGGCGGTTTTATAATTTTACAGATAATACTATTACTGTCTGATTAAATTTTTTCTGAGGGTTTGGTTTTTAGGCACACAGGCCCAAAAACTAGACCCGAGCTATCTCTTCGCTGTACCCTGTTTAATAATTTTTGCCTGTTTCTTTAATTTAAATTCCTGTAAAATTTTCTAATCCAAAACAAAGATTATGACAGGTTTATAAATATAAATAAAATCTTTTACCAGATAACAGTGATTTCTGAACTATACTAAATCTACTTAAAAAATTAAATAATTTACTTTTTATCGTAATACAATTATTTTAGTTATAATAATGAATGTATTTCATCATAAATAAGGGAATTATTAAGTTAAACCGATCATAATCAGCAAAACTCAAATGATTTAACATGTAATTATGTTGTAAAATATTAGAGGATCAACTAACTTGTTTGTAAGGTAACAGTGATGAGCGAACCTAACGGCAGAGAAGAGCAAAACAATATAACAGAGACTGAAAATACTTCTACGCCCGGTTTTAACAATCAGGATGTTCAGATTTCTAAGCCCAAACAAACTATTGCAAGCAAATTCTGGGCTTATCTGAGTATTCTAATATTTATTACTGTTCTATTTATGACCTTTTATGCCGTTTGGACAGGCATAAACCTTATTCATAAAGCCAGAATCGATAAAATAAGTACCCTTTACAATCTTACAAACTCTCTTGTTGAACTCAACCAAGAAGAAATAACCAGCGGAGATTACGAAAAGTTTGACATACTGGTAAAAAAACTTCTCAGTAAAAACATTATAGTTTTTACTGCTATCATCGACAACGAAGGAAACATTCTCTATACCACCAAAGAAGACTTAAAGAATGAAACAATTAAAAATAAACGTTTCATTGAAATTATTAACGTCCTTGAACCACCACAACCCGGCAGCAAGAGCTGGGTACAGATGTATAAAGATCTTATACTCTTTTCACAATTAAATTTTCCTATTTACAGAAACGTAATTATATTGCCAGATAATACAAAGGTGCTCATTTACACTTATCTCGGTACAATATCAGAAGTAGCTACCCTCTACAGAGGCTATATTGCCCTAGCTATAACTTTTATTTTCTGTGGTTTTATCTCGTCATTATTTCTTGCAGGTATGGTAACCAAACCCATTAAAGAGCTTTATAAAGGTTCTGAAAGATTTTCTCAAAAAGATCTTTCTTTTAGAATACCTGTTGAAACAGATGATGAGATAGGCAAGCTGGCAGAATCCTTTAACAAAATGGCAGAAGAACTTGAACAAAGCTACAATTACCTTGAAGATAAGGTCAGAGAACGTACAAAAGAACTTGCCGAAAAGAAAGAAGAAGTAGAAAAGAAAAATCAGGAAATTGAAAACGCCTATCAGGAACTCAAAGCTGCCCAGGTTCAACTCGTACACTCTGAAAAAATGTCTTCTCTTGGTCAACTCGTTGCCGGCGTTGCCCATGAATTAAACAACCCCATTAATTTTATTTACGGCAATATGGAACACCTTAAAAATTATTCTCACGACATGAAATGCCTCATAGATAAATATGAAAAAGTTATACAAAAACTTAATGAAGAAGATCGTGAAGAAATAGAAGATTATAAAGAAGAAATAGATTATGAATATCTGCTTGAAGACCTTGACGACCTACTCGATAGCTGTAAAGAAGGAGCCGAAAGAACAAGACAGATAGTTCTTGATCTGAGAAACTTCTCCCGCCTCGATGAAGCAAATCTAAAAGAAGTTAATGTCCATGAAGGAATTGATAGCACACTTAATATACTTCACAATAAATATAAAAATCGCATCGAAGTTGAAAAAGACTATGATCAATCAATACCTATGATTACCTGCTTTGCCGGACAACTCAACCAGGTCTTTATGAATATACTCGCTAACGCTGCTCAGGCTATTGACGGAAAAGGTGACGTTAAAATCGTTACACGTAAAGACGGTGACTTTGTCAAAATAAGCTTTACTGACTCAGGCCGTGGCATAGATGCTCAACATCTGAATAGAATTTTTGACCCCTTCTTCACAACAAAAGATGTTGGCGAAGGAACAGGTCTCGGTTTATCTGTTAGTTATGGTATTATTGAAAAACATAATGGAACAATTTCTGTAGAAAGTAAAGTTGGCGAAGGAACAACATTTACTGTAAGAATTCCTGCAAAATGGAAAGGATTAGACATTAAAAAAACTGAAGAATCTGCCGATTTATTAAAAGAAGATCTCTTTGATGATGACGATGAAGAAGATCTTGAAGAAAACCAGTTAAATCATACTGAACACACAGAAGAAGAGTGATAAAAGCCAGGAGAATTAATATTTATGACATATAACATTCTTGTTGTTGATGATGAGGTAAGCAATCTGAAACTCCTCAAGCGAACCTTTCGCAAGGATTATAACGTTTTTATGGCTCAGGGCGGTGAAGAAGGCCTGGAAATAATGCGTAACAATAAAATTGATCTCATCATCACCGACCAGAGAATGCCAGGTATGACAGGTGTTGAGTTCCTTGAAAAAACCATAGAAGAATACCCTGACACCATACGGCTTATTATTACTGGCTATACCGATGCAGATGCTCTCATAAAGGCTATTAATACCGGCAGGGTTTACCGATATATCAAAAAACCCTGGGAACCTGAAGAACTGAAAAATACTGTCAAGCGTGCTCTCGAAAGTTATCAGCTCAATATCGATAACCAGAAACTCACAATGGATCTCAAAGAATTGTTCTCCGGCACTATAACAGCAATTACTGAAGCCCTTGACGCTAAAGATAAGTTTACATCGGGCAGAAGCAAACGGGTCACCATGTATTCAATGGAAATAGGCAAAAGACTAGGCCTTTCAGATAGCGAACTTCAAGAACTGGAACTCGCTGGGCTGCTTCACGATATTGGAATGATAGGTATTCCTGAAGCTATTCTCAATAAAGAAGAAGAACTTACCCGTGAAGAATACAATATAATTAAAACACACTCTCCTAAAGGGGTAAAAATACTTGAAAACATTAAACAACTGGAAAATGTTGTCGTTATGATCAAATTTCACCACGAGCGTTTTGACGGCAAAGGTTATCCTGAAGGCCTTCAGGGAGAAGGGATCCCACTTGGTGCCCGCATTATTGCAGTTGCAGATGCCTATGACGGTATGGTTTCTGATAGACCCTACAGAAAAGGTATGGATCACGAAATAGCCACTTCTATCATTGAAAAAGACTCTGGCACTCACTTTGACCCGATTGTCGTTCAGGCCTTTGTTGATATTATTGAAGACATCAAAAGTAAAGGTTCTCTTATAGAAGCTTAAATCACAGGTCTTGCTGCTCAATCACCCGGGGGAATAATGAAAAAAGAGCTGGAACAGGCTATAACAATATTATCAAACAGCAGAAAAGTTGTAGTCTCAACAGGAGCAGGTGTTTCACGTGAAAGCGGTATACCGACTTTCAGAGAAACACAAAAAGGACTGTGGGCTAACTTTGATCCTGAAGAGCTTGCAACCCTTGAAGGCTTTTTGAAAAACCCTGCCATGGTCTGGAACTGGTATCAGGACCGAATCAAGCAGATAAAAGAGGTCAAACCCAACCCCGGACATTATGCAATCGCTGAAATGCAAGATATTTTTGAAGAATTTTATCTTATAACCCAGAATATTGACAATCTGCACCAGAAAGCCGGATCTAAAAACGTTTGTGAGCTCCATGGCAACATATTGCAGTTTAAATGCCTTGAAGAAAACACCATTGTAGAAAACTGGCCCGATACCGATCAGGTTCCACCACGGTGTGGAAATTGTAACGGAATGATAAGACCCAACGTTGTCTGGTTCGGCGAAGCTCTCCCTGAAAAAGAACTCTCTTTTGCCTTTCATATAGCTGCTAATTGCGATGTGATGATTGTTGCCGGAACTTCAGGGCTGGTTCAACCTGCAGCATCATTACCTCTGATTGCAAAAAGAAGCTCAAATGCCTCTATTATAGAAGTTAACCCTCAAAAAAGTGCCATTACACCTGTTGCAGACGTTTTCTTGCAGAGCACATCTGGTAATATACTGCCGGAGTTGCTTGAAAAACTTAAACATAAATTTTAAAAAGAGCTGATGTTAGCTTTTTTAATTTTCTAATAACAAGAATAATTACTATTTATTTAAGTTTTCAGAAACTTGTTCGATAAAAAAATAGATTCTGGTACTTTTTTTGTTAAACCAGAAATAGTGAGGACAATATTTTGCAGAACAAAAAGACTATTTGGGGTTCCAACCTTATAGAATATATTATACCTGTTGCCCTGATTGCCCTTGTTGCAGGTGCTGGCCTTTTTATTATCTTTTCTGATAACTCTCTTATCAGATTTTTTGTGGCAAGCAGTAATATACAAATAGATGAAGCATCAGGCAAAGCAGTTATGGGAAAAGCATATAAGTCTGAAAGTTCTTCTGAAGAAACAACTTCCGAAGAGATATTACTGAACCCTGCGGCGGGAGACTATGGAGGCACACCAGAAAACCCGGTTCAGGTCTGTGAAGGTGGAAAGTGCACTATAGATTATGGAACGTTTATTTTAACCGGTTTGCCAGAGAATTTTAATGAGTTTATCCAGAATAATGGAGCCTCCGGCGGCATCAGTCAGCTTGCTGATTTACTTGATCAAATAGCAGACCAGCTTCTACAGGAAGGCAAGAGAGAAGAAGCTCTTGAAGTAAGGAAACTAGCAAATCTTGGTCACGGTCTTGGTGCTACAGAAAAAGAGATTGAGCTTCAAATAAATAATTGTAACTATGATGCCGGGTGTATAAAAGCTTTAATGACGAATGCTGTAAGCATCCCTGATGGTTTTGACGAGACCTATTATGAATTTCCTTCCAATCATAACTATTCCAGTATACTCGGGTCTATGTGTGTAGGATGTGCAAGGTCATACAAAATCAGTGATGATCCCCAGTATTATGATAAGGTGAATAGTAATTATCCGGGTTATCTTTTTACTGATCAAATCGATATTGTCAGTAATTTATCAGGCATAGATAATTCTGTTAAAAATGTAATTAAAGAGTTATCCTGGACAATAGGGGTTTTAGGAGAGGATTTTGCTTATAACATAAACTTTGCAAACGGTGAACATCAAGAGCATGAATATATATATTTTAATGATCCGCTAACAGCCGAAGGAATAAAGAAGGACGTACCCTCAGATCCACTATTAAGCCTTAAAAACTATGATGCCAGTAACTATGTCAATTTAAATTCAAGTCTTATTTGTGCTTCCGGAGCTGGAAACGACGACTTGAAAGCCTGCCATTAGTTTTAATTAAGGATAGTAATAAAATACCTGGCAAAGCAATACATATGTATTGGTAGTTTTCTTTCATCATTTTGATTCTAATTTCTACAAATTCGGAGGGTTATATCTTTTTTATATATACACAGGGATCAATGACGTATTAGTGGATAAATTCAGGGGGAATTATTATGACAGCAACTATACAGAATCAAAATACTATTGAACAACAAAGACTTGAACAACAAAGGCGACAACAAGAACTTGAACGCCAGCGTGAACTTGAACGTCAGCGTGAGCTCCAGAGAGAACAAGAATTACTAAAAAAACTGTTTGAACAAAATCAAAAATCTAATAATAAAAATGATTTAAGTTTAGTAGGAACTTTTAAGGCTCTTGATGAAGCAGTTTCAGGATCAAGTTCAAGCGACCATCCAGGTGTTGAAACAATTAGACACCCGGGATCTTCTCCCGATACAATTTTACCAGCAGAACCTCCACCACCACCTGTTTATAGTCTTCCAGCTTCTGAAAATATACTTCCTATTGAACCTATTAAACAGAAAAATAATGCCTGTGCTACAACATCACTGGCAATGGCTCTCAATCACTTCGGTAAAAATGTAACTCCTGACGAAATCGATAAAAAAGTCAGAAGAATGGAACTCTTCGGCACGTCCAACAGAAACATTGTAGAGGCCGCAAGAGATTATGGTCTGTATGCTGAAATGTATAACAATTGCAATCTTCAGGAAATTAAAAATCATATTGATAATGATAATGTCTTAATTGCAACTATTAAAACAGATTCCGGCGCTTATCACGCTATTGTTATAAATGGATATAAAACAAACCCTGATGGTAGTGTAGATTTAGTCATTAATAATCCGGCAAGGGGTTATGAGTCAACCATGTCTTACAGTGATTTTGCCAAAAAATGGGATAATGTTCACGATCATCATCTAATTGCAATTTCTGATGATAATGACCTCCCTAAAGGTAGAGTGGACGGCCCCGGACAATCTCTTGCACTTTTAGTTGATGGTGTTAACGATATATTTAACGGTGTTGATTCACTACTTCATCTTGATATTGTTAAAGGTGTTAAGGATTTAGTAAAAGGTGTTCTTGAAACGGTTGTTGGCGGTATTGGCTTCATTGCCCATAAAATTGCTGATGGTGTACGCAGTTTATTTGGTCATAAACCCTGGCACAAAAAACATTCTAGAGAAGAAAATGGTGAAAAATATATGGGTATGATACACAAAATGGTTATCATGGGCAAAAATCTTGACGGCCACGAATCAGATATCTTTAAAGGCGTAGCTGATACTGTCAGCAAATCAGAAGAAGCTCAAATGGCTGCCCTTAAATCAATGGCATCAATTGCTCCGGAAGAAAGAGTTAAAGTTTTACAGGGTATGCTTGAATGTGCTCCGGGTATGGCAACCACTCTTGAGAAACTGGCCCATACAATACAGGGTGGACAACATTTATCTGAAGACATGAAACATATTGAAGACCTTCTTATTTCTCTGGCTCAATAATAATCATTTCTATAAGCTCTTAAAAAAAACAGATTTCTCTAAATAGTAAAATACCAGTCCTGCTCAAAACTTCTTTTACCAGGCAACCTAGCCTGGTATTTTTATTCCTGCTGAAAGAATATACAGGCGAGATCTCTGAATAATATAAAAGTTCACAGATTCAAGAAATTAGTGTTTTTGGAGGTTCCGGGCATAAGTTGCTGGAATTGCTGAATTCTTTATATCGTTTAATATATAAAAAATGCTTCCCTGCTCAAATTCACTCTTGAGAAAACCCCAAAAACTTTGATTTAACTTAAATTCTTAAAGCAGTAACCGGAGAAACAACCGTTCTCTGTGCCAGGCCACTTACTGTCATAGCTTTATTAAAAGCATTAAATGGATTTGCGGGGTCAATATTGGTCTTATTTCCTAACTTTAATGACGGCAATACAGGTGCACCCTGTTCTTTTATATCTAGCTTTTTGTCACCTTTCTTTTGCAATTTGCTCGCCAGCAGATTTCTTAAAAATGGTGAAACCAGGTTAAAAGCAACTATAGTACCCAATAGAGATGTTACAACCTCTGAACCTGATACAAAAGTTCTTATAGCACTTTCGATTTTTGGATTACTTTTAGCCAGCTTAACAGCATCATCAAAATATTGGGTAACATATTTAGCCACTTCAGGCCTTTTTAACCCTTCTATGCCGGGCAAAATCTTACCTGACTTTACTAACATCCTGCCAAACTTTTGAAAACTCGAAGCTATAAGCAGAAATATTGCTATATTTAAAACTCCCTGAACAGCTTCCTGCATTACCATAAAAGGCTTTTCTTTCTTAGGAAGCTTATCATTTATGGCTAAACCAAGTGTATAACCAACAGAACCAATACCAAAATTAAATGCAGCAGACCACTTCAGGAAGTTTGCAAGACTTCTGTCATCTTTCAGAGCATATTCAGCTATTTTTGAGATGGTATTTTTTAGCATTTAATATTCCTGGATTTGTTGACTATGTTTTTTGTTGACTATGTTTTTTGTTGACTATGTTTTTTGTTGACTATGTTTTTTGTTGACTATGTTTTTTGTTGACTATGTTTTTTGTTGATTACATTCTTTTGATTACTATGCTGTTTTGTTGATTTGTTTAAGATTATCAGGTGGTTGATTCTGGTCATCCTGAGGGGCAAATTTCTTTAAAGCCCTGTTTAGAAGTTTGTTTATAAAAGGTATTTCAAGGGCAAATACTGCCACTGCAGCTGCTAATACTGCACATACCCAGCCGACAGCATTGCCAAACCTCATTTTAGCAAATGTTTTATACAGATTAGGGTCTCTAGGAACTTTTTCTATAGGTATATTTTTGACCTTGGCGAATTCATATCTTAGAGTATCAGGCCCCATGTTCTTAAATTTTGTTAATATTGATTGCGGCACTTCCATTTTACCGGTATTAACAAGCCATTCTCCCATTTTCTGGCCGCCATATCTAGATAAGACACCTGTAATTGTACCTACAAAGATCTTAATAGCAGTTTTTATGGCTGAATATTTTCTTGTATCTTTATCAACCCACGGATTAGAGTAATCCAGAGCTGGTTGAGACACAATACCGGTTGCACCAAGTGTAAATCGTTGATGTGTAGGCGTAAAATTTATGAAATTGCTTATCTGCTGCGTTACAGCAGGGCTAAAATATACCATATAACACCTGGTTCAAAGTTTTACTACAAATAATATATATTCCCACTAATATAACCCCCCTGAATTTCAAAATTGTTAAAAAAGCTATTATTTTTCCCCAAAATTAATATTTTTTTACATTATAAAGAGATTGAATGCCTTGTTAGGTCTGGTTTATATAAGGTTGATATCAGAGAAAGTAACTTTGTATCCTGTTTATTAAAAACAATTTCACTTAAAAGATGATTTTAACATTTTAACACGACAATATTTTTAAGCAACCATAATTAATAGCAAGAATTGACTGTTTTTTTCTGCATATTGGTTGTTTTTTTAACAAAAGTTACGCAAGATAAGCTAAATAGTTTTGATTACTAAATTTTTCAATTCTAAATTCGTGTAAGTAATCCTGGTATATTGATTATATGCTTTTAAGTATAAATAAGCGTTCATAATGATAAATTCTTCTAGCCTTGCTATAAAGACTGTTTTTCTGTCTCCTTAATAAAAGAAGATAGTTTTGCAGAATATTAGCCTCTTCTTTTTTCTTTAATACTGATATAATAAACATTTCGGATAAAAATACTTTAAACCTGAATCAAATAGCTTCTTCTAGCCAGAATGACAGATTTTTCTGGTTTCGATTTTCAAAAATTTTATAACAAGAATTACTGATTTCAGCATAAACAGGGGGTAACCAATTTCTTGAATCAAAGAACTTTTATATTATTCAGAGACCCCCTAAAGATAAAAAGACTGATAAAATTATTGAAACCAAGAAAACTATGATCAACGTCATAATTAATCAGATTTCTGAAAATATAAGGCACTTTTATAATTGTTTAATTTTTTATGTCGTTTATACCATTCCACGTAAATAATTAATATATGCTGATAGAATTCAGTAGGGTATATATCTCAATTATTACTGGCTTGATAAATGTCAGGTTAGATCATATCGAAACTGGCCAGTTCGTCTTTTTTAATGTCTCGAGAGGCCTTTCTTCCAGAAAAGATATACTTTAACACCGGGGCTAACCCCCCGGATGGGCGACAGGCAACGATATCTTCTTCTTTAATCTCTTCTCCCTTTTTTATTTCCCTTTTAATGGTGAGGCTTCTGGTAAACTTAATTTCTGATAGCTGTCGTTTCTTTTCACTTGATCCAAGCATCTTTTCAACCTGTCTGATGGATTTTACCATTTGGTGAAACTCTTCAGGGCTTGCAGATGCTTTGTGATCCGGCCCATCAGCATTTTTATCATAAGTCAGGTGTTTTTCTATTATTCTGGCACCAAGGGTTACAGCAGCAATAGCGGCTTCAAAGCCTTCTGAATGATCAGAATATCCTATAATAGAATCAGGGAAAGTGTGCCTGAGAGTATTAATAGCTCTTAAGTGCAGGTCTTCCGGTTTTGCAGGATAAGAAGAAACACAGTGTAAAATGGCAACATCAGCACTGGTAACATTTTTAATGGTTCCAAGAGCTTTGTCAACGTCTGAAATAGAGCTGCCGCCTGTTGAAAGAATAACAGGTTTATCAAATTTTGCAATATACTCAAGAAATTCAAAATAATTTATTTCACCGGACCCAATTTTGAACGCTTCAACACCTAGATCAGCAAGCATTTTAGCAGATTTAAATTCAAAGGGTGTTGATAGAAAGAGTATACCCAGTAATTTTGCATAATCAAAAAGATATTGCTGATCTTCAAAAGACAGTTTATATCTGTTTAACAATTCTATACCTTCAGGGCAGGCCTCAGCCGAATAAAGATCTTCAGGTATAAAAGACTGAAACTTAACTGCACTTGCCCCTGTGTTCGATGCAATAGAAATTAATTCTTTTGCTTTGTCTATATTTCCATCGTGGTTGATGCCTATTTCAGCTATTATGAAACAGGGTTTGTTCTCACCAATTTCAAATTGTCCTATTTTCATACGATGACTCCTTGCAGGTATTGAAATATAATAATATTAGTGATGTTTTATGATTCTATTATAATATAGAAACCCTTTCTAAAGGACATTTTTAGAGTATAATAATTAAGTCATTGATATATTTGCCCAGATTTTGCCAGCTGGCGTATACTTTTATATCATACGGGGAGAAGTCAATATATGCAAGAAAAGAACGAGACACTGGAAAAAAATCTTGAGGCTTTAATAAAGAAAAACAAAAAGCTTGCAGAAACTATTAGAGAGCATACGCCTGTCAATGTTGACTTTATGTGTGCACAATCAGGCGATATCATTATGGTGTATGAAGGTATGCCACTTCATAGTGTTGAAAACCCTATACTGGAGGCTAAAAATATTTATAGCAATGTTAAAGATACTGGTTATAAGTCATTTAATGTTGTTTTTGGCCTGGGGCTTGGTTATCTGTTCAAAAGAGCAACCATTGAATGCAAAGGTAAACTGGTTTTATACGAACCTAACCTTGATATTTTACGGGCTACCCTTGAAGTGGTAGATTTTAGCAATGAGTTGTCTATGCCTAATGTCTGTGTATTAGGCGATATTAAAGAAATGAAACCTCTTTTTATGCTAAATTATTATCATGGAGACTATGTTGGACTTCAAACATTAACTCCATACAGGTTAAAGTTTTCTAAACAAATGCAAGAACTAACCGAAATGCTTCAAATGCTTTATCGAGATTCTACTATTAACCAGTCAACAGTCATCAAGAAAGCTATGAAATGGTCGCTGGCAGCAGTTAACAACATTTTTGATGTAATGAAATATCCGAATATGAATATGCTGAAAGATAGACTGAAAGGGGTTCCTGCTGTGTGTGTTTCTGCCGGGCCTTCTCTAGAATATGCCATTGATCAACTTAAAGAAGTTCAGGATAAAGTATTCATTGTTGCTGTCGGGCAGGCACTGAAAGCTATTCATAAAGCCGGCATTAAACCCCATCTGGTAGCTGTAATCGAAAACCTGAACGTCTCACAACAGTTTGAAGGTATAAGCTATCTAGATGATTTGACTGTTATTGTTCAACCTATGACACACAGAGCAATCTATAAGCTTCCGGTAAAACGCTTTATGATAAACTTTCCATTGGGCGATAGTATTGCGAAGTGGTTTGGCAGAACCGTTACAAGAGATGTAACGGGCTTTCCTAACAGAGGAACCGTATCTATAACTGCTTATTATGCTGCACAGCATTCAGGGGCATCGCCTGTTATGCTTACAGGTCAGGATCTAGCTTACAGAGACGGTAAAATGTATGCTTCAAATTCTTCTTATGAAAAGCTGAAATATGAAATTTCTGAAGATGGAAAGGTCTCTTACGGCTATACCGATGAAACCTATGAAGAAATCGGCAAAACACTTGAATTGACTAAAGAAGAGTTTAAAGCCAGAAATGAAATTATGGCATCTGACTCGATATATGTTAAAGGATGGAACGGCGAAGACCTCCTGACAACTAATTCCTATCATGTTTTTCTGGATAACTATATTGATATTGCCGAAAGAGAATTGCCAAAAACAGATCAGCGTGTAATCAACTGCTCTGAAGGAGGAGCATTTATTAAAGGTTTAGAACACATGCCGTTTAAAGAGGCACTAAAAGAGGTTAATCTTGATCACGGCATAAATATCAATGCAGTAATTGATGAAATATTCGAAGATTTCAATCAAACAAGACCTGATTACCAGATACTCTTTAATGCAATTTACAATGCAATTAATGACCTTGCTGAAGCCTCTGATCTTGCACAAAAAGCAATGAAAATAGCTCTAAAAATACAGGAAGAACTGGAAAAACCCGGAATGAATGCAAGAGTAATAGATAAAAACATAGATAAACTAGGTAAATTCGACCTGAAACTTGTTTCTATAATTAAAAAAACAGAACTCATTAACCCGTTTATTCAAAAGGAACTATTTGAATTCAGCAGCACATATGCCAGATCATCAGAAACAGAAGATAAAGAAGATAAGATTGCTATGCTAAAAGATAATATTTTCCACTCTATCAAGTTATATCAAGCTGTTATATCAGGGGCTGGAAGCCTTAAAGACCTGCTACCTCAAGTAGTTGAAGACAACGAAAACCTTTTAAATAAAGCATCTGTCTGAAAGGTTTGTTATGCTTGAAAAAAACCTTCAACATATAGAAAAATATAACCCGAAGCTGGCTCAAAACATTCGAAATCATAAAATAGCAGGTAACTATACTTTTGCACTGTCAGAATCAGGTGATGTTAACCTCATATACGAGGATGTACCTTTTCATTCTGTTGCAAATCCTCAAGAAGAAGCTCAAAAAGTTTTTTCAATGCTTTCAGATACCTCCAGAAAGGCAATAAACGTTATCTTCGGAATAGGACTTGGATACCTCTTTAAAAGGGTTTATATCAGCTCAGAATCAAGAATATTGCTCTTTGAACCAAATATTGACCTTTTGCGTATTACTTTTGAAAATGTTGATTTCTCTGAAGAACTTGCAGACAATCGTGTTATGCTTGCCAATCAAAAAGAAGACCTGAATATGGCCTTTAAGAAATTTTACCTTTATGAAGACCCCATAAATATGTGTTTTCTCGATATTTATAAATTGATTTATCCTGATATGATTAAAGATATTCAAAATGAATTGATGTTTCTAAAAGGTATTTATAATAATAACTACTTTACACTCTTTGAAGTATCTGACAAATGGCTAAAAATGTCTATTAAAAATATTAATAATGTTCTAAAAAGCCATTATATAGATATTTTAAAAGATAAATTTAGTGATATACCTGCAATTATAATTTCTCCCGGGCCATCATTGAAGAAAAACATAGAACAGGTCAAAAAATATTCTGATAATGCAGTTATATTCTGTATAGGAGGAGCAGTAAGACTGGTTAAAGAGCAAAATAAAATTCACCCGGATTTTTCTGTTTATATTGATGTTAATAAAGCCATTGAAAAGCAACTTGATGATGTCAATAACATTGATAAACTTAATTTTATAACCCAGCCATCGGTAAATAAAGCAATATATAACCAAAACTCAAAAAGAAATTTTGTCTATTTACCCTGTAACGACCACTTCAGTAACTGGCTGGCCGCAAAGCTTAAATTAAACAACAAACACTATATTAATAGAGGTACAGTTGCAGTATCAGCACTATATGCAGCAATTAATTTTGGCTGTAACCCTATCATAATGGTTGGCCAGGATCTTGCTTACAATAAAGAAGGTAATGTATATGCTGATGACAAATTGTTTAATCCGCATAAAAAAGCACAGCAGCTTATAGTACCGGGGTGGCATGGTGAGAAAGTAACTACAAATACTGATTATGCTATTTTTAGAAGATATTATGAAGAAATCGCAAGTGAATACAAAGACAAAGTAAGGATTATTAACGCAACAGAAGGCGGGGCCTACATTGAAGGCCTGGAGCATATCCCTTTTCTTGAGGCAGCTTTGCTTATACCTGATAAAAAGATTGATGTTGAAGCAATTATTCAAGAAGCAGAACAGAATTCTATAAATCCTTTAAGAGCAGGTAAGATGACAGTTGCTAATGCACTAAAAGATAATTACAATACCCTTGACAAGATACTGCCATCTATCAATAAAGCTCAGAAAATAAAAGAAAAGCTTTTAGAAGAGCTGGATAAGTATGATTTTAATAAAAATTACATTCTTAAAAAGTTTCAAGAGCTCTATGAGCTGAATGGCAAAATTGACCGGATCATTAATGAGTCATGCCAGCTAATGTCTCCTATGATTCAAAAAGAAAGCTATGCCTTCAGACAGGAATTCGGTAGAAATATCTCTATTAATGGACTGGAAGACATTAACAGATATCTAGAACTCTGTCAGGACTATTATGACAAATTAAGTGAAAGTATACCTGTCTTAAAAGAGTTTCTAGAAATACCTTTGAAAGGTAGTGAAAAATGAAAGTAGTTTTGCAGAGAGTAAAAGAAGCATCAGTAAAAGTTAACAATAAAGAAATAAGCGCTATTAAAAACGGTATACTGGTGTTAGTCGGTATTGACAAAGGAGATAACTTAACTCAGGCTGAATTTCTGGCGTCTAAAATAGCAAACTTAAGAATTTTTCCTGATATTGAGGGCAAAATGAACCTTTCAGTAAAAGATGCAAACGGCAGTATTCTTGTTGTAAGTCAGTTTACACTGAGCGGAGATTGCAGAAAAGGCAAAAGACCCTCTTTTGATAGTGCTGAACATCCTTTAAAGGCTGAACCTCTTTATGAGCAATTTGTTGAGCTGATTAAAAAAGAAGGCATCACAGTAGAAACAGGTTCTTTTGGAGCCATGATGGAAATTCACCTTATCAATGATGGGCCTGTAACCTTTATTGTTGAAAAATAATACCCAATGAAATGATATTAGTCACTACTGGTAGCACTTTCAGGGTTTTCGGCGTTATTTATTTCTTCTTCTATTAAGTTTAACAGATTGACGGCAAACTCAGGACACAGTTCAGAAAGTTTTTCATAATATTGCCGGGCTTGATCCATTTTTTTCAGGTTAATTTTAAGTATACCCATATTCAAAAGGGCTTCAGGGTTGTCAGGTTCAAGAATGAGTGCTCTTGAAAGGTAGTCATTTGCCTGCTCAAAATCTCCCTTGATAGCATAGACACTTCCCAGGCCTGTAAAAGCTTCTGCTATTGAGCTGTTTATACTTAAGGCATTATTATATTCCCTGATAGCATCATCATATTTTTCTCTTGCTTTGTGCGCACTTGCTATTCCCAGGTGGCACAAAAGATGTATTTCTCTATGCATCTGCTTAACCTGATGTTCAAGAATTCTGTGTTTATAGGCAGAACCCATAGTTGAACGCTTGCTTACATCTTCAGGATTAATTAAAAGAGCTTTACCCAGTACATAAGCAGCTTCATCATAGCGTTCCAGGGCAAGATAAAGTGAACCCACACTGGCATAGGGTATCGGGTTATATGGATCAAGCATTATAGCCTTTCTATAAAACTCAATTGCATCATCAAGCCTGTAAAGCTTGCAGTATGTATCAGCAATAGCGGTACAGATGCTGGAAGATTTTCTGTCAAGGCTGTGTTTTTTTAAATAATTTTCCAGTGCTTTCTCATAATTACCTGTTTTAAAATAGACATCACCCAGAGCACTGTAATTGTAGGGGTTATCCCTGTTGATGCGACTGGCTCTTGTGTAGGCCTGAATAGCTTTTTCATATTCGTTTGTTGCTTTATAAATATCACCCAGGTTAAGTTGAGATTTATATGAATCAGGATTTAGTGATATTGCCTTTAAATAATGTTCTTCTGCCAGGTCAAGATCCTCCGTAAAAGAATAGATACCTCCAAGAGCTTCATGAAGCTTATAGTTATCAGGATCAAGCTCAAGACCTTTCTTATAAGTATCTATAGCATAACGGTTGTCACCTGACAGAGCATAACAACCACCCAATCTGGTATAAAATTCAGTGTTGTCAGGCTCCAGTTGTATCAGTTTAAAATACATACGAGCAGCAGAATCATAGTCTCTCCGCTTATAATATATTAAAGCAAGTGTTTTATAATAGTATCTCTTGATAGATTTCATATGCGTCCTGCATAAAATTGACTCTACTTTTATTGTTAAATAACTCAGCCCAAATGAAAACCATAATTCTTTTTAAAATTGCTTGATAACACTTCAGGTTTTTTATTCAATCCTGAAAACCTGCTTGCAGCAAAGCCAGTCAGATTTTGCGATTATTAGATTAAGTTAAATTTCTTAAAGCGTGATGAACAAATAAATGATCAACATTTTGTTGTGGTTTTGCTTTCAGGAAATTTTATGCCTGCTCTCTATGCCGGTATTGCTAGCCTTGAAGGGGTATTAAAGAATAACAATCTTAACAACCCTGACTGACATGGATTATCACAAAAATAACCCTCAATACTACCAGAAATTATAGCATTGACAGAATAAAACTGACTGAAATCATATCTATACTAGTGACAATATACTCCAGTATCAGTGCCATAGCCTTCAGCACAAATTAACTGTGAATATACATTGGTAATGCTGCTGGGCTGGTAGTTTGATAAAGATGTATAGGATCCTGGCTGCGTCACAGCACCTGTTAGAGGATCATAATATGTCGGAGTGGTACCCACTGTATAAAGATAATTTGATTGAAAATCCTGACCAACTGTTCCAATGTTCCAGGAAAGTTCTTCAATGACCCCTTTGACAGAATTATCAATTGAACCTGTGCCAAGTATTTTATTTAACTGTGATACATAGGCACCTGCAAGAGGCGAAGTTGCATTATTATTTACAGCTGCACCAAGAGCACCAGAATCTAACATGGTCTTATAGGTAGCACCTGCCGGGAAAGGTAAAAGAGAGCTATCATATCCAGCAGGAACAGGAAATGGCTGATCATCAAAACTGCTTATGCACACAGGGTCACCCGAACAGGAATTGTAAATATTTTCATACTCAGCCATAATAAGAGCTATGTTGTGACCCATGTTAGCAAGAAGCCTTATCTCGTTTGCAATATTAAACTCACCAATATTTTCATAATCATCAGCAACCTTATTCAGATAATCTGCCATTTTACCAACGCCACCAGAAGCCCCGCTGGTTTGAATAAACTCGTCAAACTCTTCAGGTATGTTAGTAATGATAAATTTGCCATAATCTACTGCACAAATGCCATCCTGACACTGCCCCACAGGATTATCAATAGAGCCGCCAAGGTCACCGGCATTGGGATTAACTAAAAGCTTTGTTCCTTTAGAAGGGTTAATGACACCCTTTTTGGCTGATTTATCTACTTCCATGTTTCCAGAGCCTGAAGCAAAGCTTAATATAGACCCGGAAGATATCATATTATAAAGGCCAAGCCCTGCAACCAGAGCTATAACAGCTATCGGTATTACGTATTCAACAAGATTTGACCCGAACCTGCTTCTATTTATCATTTATTGCCCTCACTATGTTACCTGTTAACCTTCCACTAAAATATACTCTGCTCTTGTTATAAATTTACCATTATTTTATTATTAATGTTACATAAACTCTTTAAAGTTCTTACTTAATACTACGGTAAGTTGTGTAAAAACTTTATATGTGATTTAAAATTTGTATCTTTTTATATCTGCCTTTTTATATCAAAACACATTGACTGCAAGAATTCAAGTGTTTTCTTCTTATAGTAACATTTTTAAAAAACTTAATACTCTGAAATATATATTAATGTGCTTTTTTCTTGCTATGTAGTTCTAGATAAATTTTTGTAGTAAGATATTCAGGTGATTAAAAGAGGTGATGGTTTTGAAATTCTAATATAAAGGTTTTCATTTCTTTTTCAAACCCTGATACAATAAAACCATAGCCATTATTGCATTAAAAATAATACACACCTTTCAAAACAGGAGAATATTATGACATTTCCATCTATAAGACCCAGAAGACTGAGGCTCAACCCTGTTTTAAGAAAAATGGTTAGAGAAAATGCCCTATCAACAAACGATCTGGTCTATCCCATGTTTATTTCTGAAGGTAAAAACAAAAAGGACGGGATACCATCTATGCCCGGTATCTATCGCCAGACAATTGATCATGCACTTAATGAGATTGAAGAGGTTATTAAACTGGGTATTCCAGCAATCTGTCTGTTTGGCATACCCGATGGAAAAGACCCTGAAGCAAGCTCAGCCTTCGATCAAGATGGAGTAATTCAGGTGGCTCTGACAGAAATAAAGAAAAACTTCTCTGAAATACTTGTTATAACTGATACCTGCCTGTGTGAGTATATGAACCACGGCCACTGCGGTATAGTTATGAAAAATCAGGTCATAAACGACCCTTCTGTAGAACTCCTGGCTAAAGTAGCTCTCTCTCAAGCCCGGGCCGGTGCAGATATTGTTGCACCCTCTGATATGCTTGACGGTCGTGTAGAAGCCATACGATGGGTGCTTGATAATGAAGGCTTTGAACATATACCAATTATGAGTTATGCTGTAAAATATGCCAGTGCTTTTTACGGCCCATTTAGAGAAGCTGCCCAATCTGCCCCTGCCTTCGGCGATAGAAACTCATACCAGATGGATTCTGCAAATAGCCGTGAAGCCATAAAAGAAATCAGCCTTGATGTGGCAGAAGGAGCAGATATACTGATGATTAAACCTGCTCTGGCATACCTGGATATCGTCTCAAAAGCTAAAGAACTAACAGATATCCCGGTAGCAGCCTATAATGTCTCTGGTGAATATGCTATGATTAAGGCAGCCAGCGATAAAGGCTGGATCGACGAAAGGAAAATCGTTACGGAAACACTCATTTCTATAAAACGTGCCGGTGCTGATATCATCTTTACTTACTTCGCTAAAGAAGCTGCCCGCTGGATAAAAGAAGAAAATGGAACATTATAACCTGCGAATAGTTTTCTGGGAAAGCACAAAACGCTGCAACCTCGCCTGCGCTCACTGCCGCATGGAAGAAACAGAGAATAAATACGAACTAAATACACGGCAGGCAAAAGATTTAATTGATGATATAGCAGAATTTGCCTCACCAGTGTTTATATTCAGCGGAGGAGAACCGCTGCTAAGAAAAGACATCTTTGACCTGGCACATTATGCAGGAGAAAAAAACCTGAAAACAGCTCTTGCAACAAATGGAACTATCATAGATGATTGTATAGTAAGTAAAATAAAGTATTCATCCATACAAAGAGTATCTATCAGCCTTGATGGCCCTGATCCTAAAACTCATGATGCATTGAGAAGATCACAAGGAGCTTTTAACAAAGCTGAAAAAGGCCTTAATATGTTAATATCAGCCGGTATTAGTTCTCAGATTAACATGACTGTAACAAGAAAAAACTGTCACCTGCTGGAGCCAATGATTCATTTTGCCCTTGAAAAAAGGGTTGAAGCTCTGCATTTCTTTGTAGTGGTTCCGGTTGGCTGTGGCCGGATGCTCGATAAGTCTGAACTATTTGATGCAGAAGACTATGAACAGGTTTTAAAAGATATATATTGCCTTGAGAAGCGTTATTCCAGTAAACTTTTTGTTAAAGTAACCTGTGCCCCTCAGTATTACAGGCTTTTGCAGAATAAAACACCTGAAGTCTTTAAACAACAACCAGGCAGGTTGCATCATATCTCTAAAGGCTGTCTTGCCGGCACTGCGGTTTGTTTTGTCAGTTCATCAGGTGATGTTTATCCCTGTGGTTATTTGCCTGTCATTGCAGGTAATATACTCAAGACACCTTTTAAAGAGATCTGGCAATCTTCAGAAGTATTTAAGATACTTAGAGATAATGATTCACTGAGCGAGAATTGTCTTTCATGCACTTATCAGAGGGTTTGCGGGGGGTGCAGGGCACGGGCGTTCTATGCCAGCGGGGGTAATTATATGGCAGCAGACCCTGATTGCATTTTCAACGTCTAGCATTGCTTTCTTGATTGTATGATTACTTTTTCAGATAACAGTCAGATTCTCTGATTAAAAACATAGGTCAATACACAACTGAAAACAAGCCCGAAGCTTAATACTGCCGGCATTTCTATAGTAAAATTAAGGTTGTTAAAATTTTACTTCGTAACTTTTGACATTTGATAACTGATACCGTGTTTTTCCATTCTTAAAAGGGCTTCTTCAAGTCTGTCTGTTGAAACCGTTAAAGCAATTCTGAAGAAACCTTCACCGCTGTCACCATAGCCGTTACCGGCAGGTACAACTACACCGGCCTTTTCAAGCATTTCAGTTGCAAAATCTATACTTGTCATGCCTTCAGGAACTGGCAGCCATAAATAAAAAGTAGCTTTACAGGGTTTAACATTCCAGCCAAGTTTATTAAGGCCTTTTATGAAAGTATCTCTACGTTCTTTGTATACTGAATTAATTTCTTCAAGCACTTCAGGAGGGCTTTCTAAAGCGGCGATAGCTGCTCTCTGTATTGCTTTAAAGACACCGCTATCAGTATTGTTTTTTATAAGCGAAAGTGCTGCAATACCTTCAGGGTTTCCAGCAGCCCAGCCGACTCTCCAGCCTGTCATGTTATATGTTTTGCTGTGACTGTAAAATTCTACACAATAGTCTTTTGCTCCTTTGAGTTCCAGAAAGCTTGGAGCCACATAACCATCAAAGGTCATTTCGCAGTAGGCCATATCATTACAGATTAAAATGTCATATTTACGAGCAAAGTCAAGCACCTTCTGGAAATATTCTTTTGTTGCTACTGCCCCTGTAGGGTTATTAGGATAATTTAAAAACATTATTTTGGCTTTCCGTGCCACTTCTTCTGGTATTTCAGCCGGATCAGGCATATAATTATTATCGGGGGTTATTGGTAGTGTATAAGGGGTTCCGCCGCAGAGAATAGTATAACTTTTATACACTGGATAAGCCGGGTCAGGAATGATAACGTAATCGCCGGGCTCGATCATGGCAAAAATCATATGGGCTATACCTTCTTTAGAGCCAATAAGAGCTAATATCTCGTTAGAAGGATCCAGGTTGACATTAAACCTCTTTTTCATCCAGTTTGAACAGGCTTTTCTAAAATCAACTGTACCCTGATAGGGTGGGTAGTCGTGTGTTGATGGATCATCAATACCTTTGTGCATTTCTTTTACTATAGATTCAGGTGTTGGCCGATCAGGATCACCAATACCTAAATTAATTATATCTACTCCTCTGGCTTTTGCTGCATCGATTTTCTTATCTATTTCTGCAAAAAGATAGGGTGGAATCAGTGATAATTTTTTCGATGGACGCATTATTCATCTCCTTAAGGCTTAAATCTACTTATATTTTTTTCTGTCGGGTGACAGAAAGATCAGTGCATAACCAGACACAAGAAAAACATCATCATGGTTATACATCAGTCTTACATAGAGTAAATAAAATGACACATCTTCGCAAGAGTTAAGGTAAAAACAATAAGTTTTTTTTACCTGAATGAAACACCTGATATACTGCTCTTTGAAAGAAGTAATATAATCAAAGTCATAAGTAATCAGATTTCAGATAAATTGGAGACTTTTAGAATTGTTTATTTTTTTATGTCGTTTAGTATAGATTCAGGAAATTGGTGATCCCCTGTTTATGCTGAAATCAGTAATTCCTGTTATAAAATTTTTGAAAATCGAAACCAGAAAAATCTTTCATTCTGGCTAGAAGAAGCTATTTGATTCAGGTTTAAAGAAATTTTATCCGAAATGTTTATTATAGCAGTATAAAAGAAAAGAGAAGAGGCTAATATTCAGCAAAACTACCGGAGCGAACTAAGTTCGCTCCGGTGAGAGTTTTATTTCAGGCCAATTCAGGCATTCAATAAGCTATTATTGTTGAGAGGAGGACTTTTGGCCCTACGTGACAATCCAGAATAAACATTTGATAAATTTCTTCGCTGTGCTCTGGATCTGCTTGAAGGAGATTTTCTACTTCGAGGTCAGGAAACCTGTTTCTCTTCTTTAGACTCTCCTGATTTCTGAGACTCAATTTTTTCAAGCCTGGTAAATTTTTCACGATGATTGCCGTTATCATCAAGGGTAATATCTGCCACAATGTCTACTATTTCGACTGCTACCGGCTTGGAGTCAACAAAAAATTCAATGTTATTGTGCGTATCATCTGTTTCCTGAGATGTTTCGGTCTGGCTATTAGATTCTTCTTCAGTTCCATAAAGAGGTCCTACCTGGTTTCTGCCGTTTTCTTTCCCTCTATAGAGACATTTATCGGCAAATTCAATCAATGCTGTAGGGCTGTCACCATGCTTCGGATATGTTGCCACGCCAAGAGTAATTGTAACGTGCTTATCAATGGTCTCTGAAAGCTTAAACGGTTTTTCTGCGACCGTTTTACAGATTTTATTTGCAATAATAATAGCTTCTTCTGTGTCTGCGTTATCCAGAACGATAGCCATTTCTTCCCCCCCATATCTTGCGACAAGGTCAGAAGATCTGACAGACTTTTTGAGGGTTTCTGCAACCTGTTTTAACACGGCATCTCCTGCCTGGTGGCCATAATTATCGTTAAACTTCTTGAAAAAGTCGATATCCAGTAGTAACAGTGAGAAATTTGTGCTGTAGCG
>Ga0334898_1000684_pt1 | contig 48724 bp, 37 predicted proteins | sample GraSluR3_MG_10_FD_207228 | JGI IMG/M metagenome (GOLD analysis project Ga0334898, IMG submission 207228) | Sludge microbial communities from methane-producing bioreactor in Wageningen University, Netherlands - Granular Sludge_3_08-R3 | ecosystem: Engineered > Bioreactor > Anaerobic >... | reverse complement strand
AAAAAAATATTACTATATTACGTGCAACACCTTTCTTCTTATCAATGCTTGAATTAATTTCATATAATCTTTTTCCTTTACTATTAATGGTTTTAATCGGTGGATACTTTTTATGGTTAGTCGCCATCCCAGTCATGTTTTTTCTCTTTATAATCTCTTAAATCTATTTCTCTTTTTAAGTACTTACGCATATAGGTTAAAGCTTTTTTCATAGGAAAATCATCTTTATCCAATCCCAAAATTAAAAGTCTTCTCAAGGCTGATTCTGTTGTATATTGAGCTTTAGCTGAAGTGTTCAGGCTATGAAATCTACCCCATGAGCCATCTTCCAATTGTTCTTTGAGAACCTTTTGTACTAGTGCTGATTTGAGAAGGTCATTTTTTACTGTCCTCATATGACTTTCTCTTTTATCAAGCTTCATGATATCTCTCATAAGAAGATACTTTGGGATGACATCCATTTCCAAAGAAGATAACTTTTCGATTTGTGACAGCATAATATGTTATATAATTATTCTACAAACTTCACCGGCACGAAAATTTCCACCTGTGAATATCCGATAATATTTGCAAGTTTTTCATCATCACCTCTTGGTCGTTGTGACATTATATTACGTTCAGGAGAAATATCCAATTCAATTTTCTCAATATCATTAATCCAATCTTTTATCTCTTGAACTGTTTGTGTGAAGTCTTCATCATCATCAGCTATTGCAGTAGCGGTTGCATAATAACCACCATTAAAACCAATTAAATCAAATCCGTTAAGATTCATTTCTTTAGTATCAATCCCTATTATTGAATACAACCAAAAGCATTTTGTGATATCTTCTGTATGCTGAAAAAAATCTCTGGGAAAAATATCCTCGTGCTTATCCACTACATTTAACCATAATTTCTGCATAACCTGAAAAAAAGATTCGGTTCCGTCTTCAAACTCTTGTGTTTTAATCATTTTACCTGCAGATAATTTAATGATTTTGACTTTTTCCATTATGTTTTCTCCTTATTAGTTTTTTAGATAATGCCATAAAATCTTATCAATATGTAATCAGAGGTCTGTCATTGCAAACGGAATGTAATTGTGTAAGCACTGAGCGTAGCTTGCGGAGGGAAGAACCAATCTAAACGTTTGAATTATTGTTAATTATAAGATTACCACGCTTCGCTCGTAATGACACTATTTCTTTTAATAATTAATGAATATTTCACAGCTATTATTGATAAGGCACATAGATATCCATATAATGAACTCCGTCCTTCTCATATTCTTCTTCAAAGGCAAGTCTATTTTCCCAAGATTTTGTTTTAGCAAAAGACAATAGCAATTGATAAGCATGAGGGATGATTTTACAAGAGTCACTATGTGGATCTTTTATTGTTAGGGTTGCATAGGTATCTTCTTGAATGTAAGCCATTTCAGCACCACAACATTTAGGTTCAAAATCTTCAGGGATCACATAAGCAGAAACATACCCACGTAAACCAAATTTTTCTTGCTGTTCTTTTGTTACGAAAGGGAAATCCCATCCAATTCTTTTAGGCTCATAATTAGGAAAATCTAACAATCCACTTCTTTTTGCCCAATTATCCATATATGAAATAACATTTTGCTCCGGATTAGGACTAATTATTACATATATTGCGACTTTAAATCTTTTTAAGGTCACAGTTTTAATCTCACTATAAATATTTTCTTCCATTTCATTACTCCTTTTGTTATGTTTAAATCTTGTCTGATTTGATTTAATCAGTAAGGCTCCGGCTAATTCATATTTACTTTAAAAATCTGATTTGTAAATTAAGTTTAAAAAAATATCTCTCATCCTCTTGGTATATATAGCCAAAATCGTATTTTGTACTACTTGCAGTTTCGAATCTAGTATTATTAAGTAAGTAATTCTCAAAATCATTTCTATTGTAAATATGATAACATAACACCTCGCCGTCATCTTTTACTATCAAACAACCACCGGATACATCCAGCTTTCCTTTCCAAACAGTTGCAGGCATCATCCCTAATGTAATGTCTGATAAAAACCTTTTAAATTTGTAAGAATAATATGGATGTTCATTTTGCAAATTATAATTTAATGGGTTATAAACAGATAAATCATTAATTAGGTCAGTTGTTTTAGAAAGATCTGAACTATAATATTTTAATAACAGATAAGCTATAATATCAGGTAATAAACTATCTATAAGGATTAGATTATTTTCGAAAATTCCATTTTCAGTTCCAATAAACTTAATATTGTGAAAATTATCCCTGATTTTTTTTACTCTATCTTTTATCTTATGCTTACTTTTAATATTGTTAATATCATTTATTATTTCTTCAGAAATTTGATTCTCAATAATTTCAAAAATAAAATTAGTAGTTTTACCGGCATTTAAAAGAGTTGAAGCTCCTCCAATTTGTGATTTAATGCTAAAACCTAATTCTAAAGAATGCCCAATTCTTTCATCATGAACAACAACTCTTATATCAGTTTTAACGGAAGATTTAGCTTTTATAGATTTACAATTAAATCTATTTAAAAATACTTCAGTTTCAGGAACAGAGAAAGAAGAGCTATTAGCAGCTTTAATTTTTTCTAACAGCACTTTAGCTTGATCTTTAAAATCTGTTATTGAAATTCTAAAAACTTCACAATTCCCTTTTATAACTACGATATCTTTATCATATTCATATTCGTATGTTCCCTTTGATCCATCTCTAATTATTTTAATAATCGGAAATAACAATGTTTCTACTTTGTTTAACTCACTATCTCCGGAATAAATATTCTTGTCAGATAAAATTTTTAACAGAGTATATATTTCACTCCATTCACCTTTATTACCCGTTAATGGCATTATTTCTCCTTAATACATCTAATATTCTTTTTGCTATTGCCTGTACAACAGGAACAGCAACCGAGTTACCGAATTGCTTATAGGCTGATGCATCAGCTACAGGTATTTTAAAACTATCGGGAAAACCTTGTAATCTAGCCCATTCTCTAGGGGTCATTTTTCTTATACCCTGCCTGTTAACTTCACCTTTAATATTTGTTATAGGTGTAAAATCTTCTAACCTATTATCATACACTAAGTTTCTTTCACGACCCATACCTCCGCAAACCACAGCATTAGCTATCCCATCATCAGAAATTATTTCATAACCAAAGCCATTTCCTTTTGTTTCATGTCTTTTTTTATGAGCTTTTAATGTATTCAAATACCTATCTGATAAATAATATTTTACTGACACCGTACTCGTTTCTTTTATATCTCTGAAACATACTTGATTATTCAAAGGTTCGGGATATGAAAAATCACTAATCCCTAAGTCTTTTCTGAATCCTACAATAAATATTCTTTCTCTATTTTGAGGTACTCCAAAATCTTTTGCATTAAGTGTCTGTGGATTTGGAACATAGTAATTTAAATCATCACGTAAAACACTAAGAATAATTTTTAAAGTTTTACCTTGATCATGATTTCTTAAACCTTTAACATTTTCAAGGAGAAAAGCTTTAGGTTTTTTCCTTTTAAGAATCTCAGCAACATCAAAAAAAAGTGTCCCTCTAGTATCTTCAAAACCGGCTCTACGCCCGGCTATAGAAAAAGCCTGACACGGGAATCCTGCACATAATATGTCAAAATTGTCAGGAATACAATTTTTAATTTCATCTTTTGTAATATCTCCAAATGGTACTTCTCCAAAATTTACATGATATGTTTTTTTTGCTTGTTCATCCCATTCACTGGTAAAAACACATTTACCTCCTAAGCTTTGCATTGCTAACCTAAAACCACCAATACCTGCAAATAAATCAATAAATTTAAAAGTTGACTTATCCGGCTCAGAAAAAGGTGCTAACTTTTTCATATCAAAAATTAATAGTTGCAAAGCACTTTCTGCTATTGAATCTGAAATTCTCTTATCAGGATATTTATATTCTAAAGCATGTCTAACATGTTCAATTGCCAACTTTTTATAAAAATTTAATTCTTCATTTTGATTACTTAAATAATGTGTAAAAGCGGCTATTCCGGTATCAGCCGTTTCAATAACTCTAATTTTATAAGTTTTTCCACAAATCTCTTCAAATGATATTTTTTCTTTTAACTTCATTTATTTTATCCTCTATTACTGCTAAACATCTTATTAAGTCTTTTTCAATTTCTTTTCCCCAAAACCTTATAACTATCCAACCATTTCGTTCTAACTCAGCATTTACTTCAATATCTCTAACTATATTTCTTTCAATCTTTTGATGCCAAAATTCAACATTAGACTTATGATCATATTTTTTAAACTCCCAATCTTTTCCATGCCAAAACTCACTATCACAAAATATAGCAATTTTAAATTTTTTAAAAGTAAAGTCCGGGTTTCCAAAGATTGATTTATCATTTTTTCTATATCTATAACCTTTTCCCCACATAGCTTTTGCTAATAAGGTCTCTATCTTTGAACCTTTAGACTTAACGGCTTTCATATTTTTTATTCTTTGCTCTTTTGTAAGTTTATCCATATATCAACACTATTTAATCAAGTAAATATAGTCAAGTAAAATGATAAAAAATATCTTTACACAGCAAAGCATTGCATATTGGAATTAAGTTTTATCCTAGAGAAAATAACAAGTTACTACATTATTATTATACCTTATTACTCTACAAATGCCCGACAAGCGATATTAAACTCTTCCTGGCTTGGCATAAAGCATTTTTCTTTAGTTGCAAAACCTGCATCAAATTCTTTAAAAGCCTCTTCAGTAATACCATAATAAACGACACTTGAGATGTATTTCCAATTATGTCCTTTGAGGCATCCCTTTTCAAGTTCAAGAACTAATAAACTATAGGGAAATCTACCCTCATTATCACTGACATTAAGGCTTTTAGAACCAACAAAACCATGTTTACAATAATTATGTGGATGGCCATAGATGATTATTGCTTTATAACCCATTTCTTTAGCTTTCTCAATAGTATGTTGAATCAGTTTTGAGCCTATACCTTTTCTTTGGAGTTCAGGAAGTACGCTGACAGGTCCAAAAGTTGTTGTTTTTAAAGGTAAGCCTTCTTCATTTACTAAAGAAGATTTTGCATACATAATATTACCTACTATTTTATCCTCCATAATAGCCACAAAATCTAAATCTTTGATAAAATCCGGATGATTTCGCATAATATGTACGAGATAATGTTCATCACAACCCGGTACCTGTAAATTCCAAAACGCTTCTCTGGTTATTTCTTCTACAACTCTGTAATCTTTTTTATGTTCATTTCTTAATGTTATAGTCATATAATATAACTCCTATTTTTCCATAGCCTTTTTTTTCATTTCTTTAGGCATTTTTTCTATTGCATATCTTAGAGCTGTTCGAGGCATAATAGCTTTATTTTGTATTACATAGTCAAAGACTTCTTTTTGATTTGCCTGACTGCAAGCCTTTAGCATCCAACCATAGCCTTTTTGAACTAAATCATCTTTATCTAAAAGCAAAATATCAGCTATTGCAAATATTTCTTTGAGAAATCTCCCTTTCCGAGCCGGGATAATTAGTGAAACTGCTGCAGCTCTTTTCGTCCAACGATTACTTGATTTAGCCATAATTTTTAATCTTGGTAAAAAATCGGGATACATCTCAATAAATTCACCTACAGTATGATTACATAAAGTATCACAAGAAGCCCAGTTATTAACATAGTTATCAATCCATTTTTCAAAATATTGAAAATCATTAGGTTCATATTGTTTATGTAGTGCATAAGACCAATTACAAGCAATAAATGACTCTTCAAGATATCCGGATTGCCATAACATCTCACAAAAGTTAAAGATTTCTGATTTAGAACAAGATTCAATAAGCTTGAAATTTTCTTTACTAATCTTATTAACTTGAGGAACCCTTACTCCATAAAACTTGATTTTCTCTTTAAAAAATCTTTGACTTGTTACCTGAGTTTTTTCATCAATGTTGTTTTTTAAATCATCTCTGATTTTATCAATAATAATATCCATACTACCTCTTTATAAATTAATGATAACTATGCTAATTCAATTTTATCTAACTAAATAACAATTAATCTTTTAGAATATAATGTCAAGCAATAATAAGTGATTACATGTATATCAGTTTTATGAAGATTAGTCTAATGCCTGTAAAACAACAATTTAGCTAATAAATAAGGTAAATGTTGTACGAGCATCCTTGCTTACACACTACAAACCGGAAGAGGATTTATATTGACAAAAAAGATATATAAAAAATAGAGTAATTTAAAATAAAATCGGAGGTAATATAATGAAGAAATTGTTACAAATTTGCACGATATTGACAGTACTAGTCATTCTATCTTGCTCAAATGATAGATTGGATATTTTAAGTCAGAAAGCAACAAATAGTATTACTGTTGAAATTAGTACATCTCAACAAGTTATAGTTACAGTATATGATTTCAATTACAATTTAGTAAAAACTCTACATGATGGATACTTATCATCAGGTTCTCACAGTATGTATTGGAATGGAAAAGATTTATATGATAATTCGATGCCTTCAGGTGTCTATAATGCAAAAATAGAAACAGAAACAAATACAATAACTCAAGAAATTATTATGGTAAGGTAGGTTATAATGAAAAAAATATATTTAATGATAATAGTATTTATAGTTTGTATGAAAATATCGGCAATTAATTATTTTGCTTGCCCTTTTTTAATGCTCAACCCCTCAACAAGTGAAGCTGCTATGGGAAAAGTGGCAGGAATAGCTGATATATCTGATTTTTCACCTTCAGGATTCAGTAATAACCCTGCTAAATTAGGTGCTTTCAACTCTATTGGTTATGAATATAGTATCCTTAATCACTATTCGACAAAATTTACTGCTTCAACCGTTGCTATTAGTAAAAATGGCATAGGTATCTCTTTCCCGGTAATAAATTCCGATGGAATATTCGGAGACAGAATTGTCTATAATGAATTTGAATATAATAGTATAGAAGAAGATATTATAAAATCATATGAACCAAAAGAATATAATACCAATATTAGTATTGGTATTGATGTTCAAGAAGTATTGAAAAAAATTCATCTTATTAAAAATACTTCAGACTACTGCAGAATTTTTACCGGAGCATCACTAAACCTTGTTATCAACAAACTTTTACCTAAAGAATATATCCCATTTTATTATAATGACCGGATAGCTTGTTATTTAAATTATGGTATTATTGCAGAAAAGACTTTTACTGTTTGCAAAACAAAAAATCCATTATCAATTTCAGCCGGGTTAGTTTTGGTTAATCCTACCCATTCAACTATAAAATATATTAATACAGAGGAGAATTTACCTTATGAAGTGAATTATGGTTTCTCAGTTAATTACAGTAAGATAATAGAGGAGAAAATTATACTTAATCAGGTTATTAATTCTCTATATTCTATAAATTTCCAATACGGATTATCTGATTATGCTCAATCAAGAAAAGATTATTCACATGGTGTTAGATTAAGCTTTTTTGATTTATTATCTTATAGAATCAGTATTTCAGATATTGATGACAATCCTAAACAAGTGTTGTCCCAATCAGTCGGATTGAATATTGATTTAACTAAACAGATTCATTTCAATGTAGATTATACCAATACAGATTACAAAAATGAACAATCAACAGTCAGTCAGGCAGGACTTATATTAGTATATGATTTTAAATAAATTAACTTATGATGATATTTTAATAAACAAACGGGTCATTCTGAGCATCTGCAAATAATGACCTGCTAAGACGAGCCGTCTCGGGACCAATTTCTGAATGCCGAGACGAGTCGTCTCGGAACCAAACTTTGACAAAAATACCATAAATATCAGTTTTACTTATACTTAGAACAATCAAGATACAAGAGAGCTCCAAGAGGGAAAAGCATCCTGGAGGTCTCCTGTATTTCGCTTATATTAAAGACTTATTTTTAACTTGAGATACAATAAGTTATGCAATGTTTCCCATTTATTCAAATAATTATCCTCACCTCTATTATATCCTAAATAAAGTAGCATTTTCCCAATTTCCACATTTAAATTACTATAAAATCCAAGGTGTCCTGAATAATTGTAGTGATTATAATTATTATATCTTATTCCGGAAACTAAGCTTATCGATTTATTGATAAAATATGATATATCGGAATTTAAATAATAATACTCATTATCCATATACTGAACATCCCCATCTTTAAAATTATAGTATCTCATATTTGTTACAGACAAGGATAAATCAAAATTATCTTTAAATGAATAAGTTAAGGAGTTATTTATCTCACTAAATAAATTAATCCTTTCAAACATATATAGCAGCTGTTTCCCTAAACCAACTCTAAGATTATACCTGATTTGTCCCAAATTGTAATAACCCATACCAAGATTGACTTTTTTATTATGGTAATTTTTATCATTAAAATTCTCAATGTGGTAATACATCGAAGTTGATTGTTGTAAATGATTATAAATATTCAAAGATTGATCTATTCCTAAAAATAAACCTCTAAAATCATTACTATCATAAAATGAGTAATTAATCCAATTATTGAAATATAAATTATTAATTTTCTTTATGTTATCTTGATTAAAGGTATAAGATAAGAACGTTCCATAATAACCGGTTTCATAAATCCTACCCATTTCTGCAATAAAATCTTTGCCATAATAATATGTATTAAAATCAATGTAACTATTATCAAAGACAAATTTCATTTCTGTTGATGAATAAATATCATTAAATTTACTATTCTCTTTATTTTCAAAAAAAGAATAGTAATTTGACCAACTTAACCATATCCTGTTATTAAAGTTTAATATTGGTTTTACTTGAAAAATTGTATTTTTATCATACTTGTTTAACATATTAATACTTGCAAAATTAATTTCCAAGTTTTTAAATTTGGGTTTTACGGAGACAACTCCAAAAGTATTTGATTCATCAGTATTTTTATCCAAAGCATAAAGAGCTCCAAAAGAGTAATTATCGGTATTGCCATTTATTTTTACTGCTAACTCCGGTTGAATAATCCTGCGAGTATAGAAAATATCACTTGATACATCAAGCGAATTTATATCTTCAGTAAAGAAATACCTGTTATCGCTATAAAAAGGTTCATTTTTAAGGTTATAAATATCCTGTTCTGCATCAAGAGGAGTATCAGTAAAGTCCGGTTTAACTGTTGCTTTTACATTAACAAAAGGCTTTGGTTTGTATTCAATATCTATCCCGGCATTTACTTTTGTTTTAGAGTTTTTTAAATTAAAAGAGGATAACATATAAGGTTTTAATGTATAATTCTGATTCTTGGTAATTTTTTCTGTTATTAACAGGTCTAATCCTTCTTCAAAATATTTAGTACCCAAACCGGTCGTTATTGCAGGAACTGAGTACAAGTGGTTTGTGTTTGCTTCGAATGAATTTAAAATAACTTTCCACGAATAAGGTTCTTTACCGGTAAAACGCAAATCAGCAAAAGGGATCTTCATCTGACTTACCCATACACTATCTGTTATATCGCAAATATAACTATAATTGCTATTCCAATCAGTAGTTGTGTTTAAGTCTTTAGTTCTTATGCCATCATAAAGATTGCCAAATGGAAAGGCAAAAAAAACATAAGCATAATAATCTTTCGGAGAAGTAATAACCTGAACTCTCAGATAATCTGATTCCATATAAGTATCTCTTTTACCGGGGCGTCCTTTTGAAAATAAAGAATCGATTTCTACATACCAATTAAAATATAAAAAGTCTTTATCATAATTAATATCACACCTTATCTCATTTCTCGGTTCTGCTTTATCATCGGGAGATACTCTCAAAAAATCATCAACAGAAATACTTTGTAATTTTGCAAAGACTATAAATGAAAACACTAAAAACAATACACTTTTGTTAAACCTAAATATTGTCATATTATTCGCTTTCAAGATTATGTTCAGTTTCTTTCCATAACTGATAGTAGTAAGCTTTTTTATCCATTAAGAACTGATGATTACCATTTTCCACAATTTTTCCATTATTAATAACAATAATCTCATTAAACTTACTAATTGTTGACAGTCTATGAGCTACCATAATGATAGTTTTTTGATATTCTTGATTAATTAGCTTTAGGCTTTCCAGTAATTTTCTTTCATTAACGGCATCTAATTGTGATGTTGATTCATCTAAAATTATTACAGGACTATTATTTAATAAAGCTCTAATAATACTTAATCTTTGTTTTTCTCCTCCTGAAAAATAATTCCCTTTGTCACCCATATCAGTATTGTATTTGTCAGGTAAAGAATGGATTTTATCTAATAAACCTGTCATCTCAGCATATTTATCTAATTCTTCTTCAGTTACATCCTCTTTAACTAATTTAAAGTTTTCAAATAGAGTATCTTGGAAAAAATAGGATTCTTGAGGAACTATGCTAAAATATTCACGTAATGAAGAAAGATTATATTGTTTAATGTCTTTACCATTTATAAAAATATTTCCTAAGTCAACATTATGAAACCTTAAAAGGAGCTTTATTAATGTTGACTTACCTGCTCCTGAATTACCACAAATAGCTACCATACAGCCGGGTTTAAGTACTAAGCTGAAATCTTTGAAAACCTTAGTATTCTCAGAATATGAAAAACTAATATTATCAAATTTTATCAGATATTGTTCTTTTTTTAAAATATCAAAGTAAGCGTTATCTTCTTGTGTTTCAGGTATTGAAAGAACTTCTTCTAATTTTTCAAAAGAGGCATTGATTTGTGCAATACTGGTTTTTAACCTATAAAAAAATGATATAGGTGAAATTAAATAGGATAAATATAATGAAAAAGCTATCAATCCACCCAATTCCATTTTCCCGGTTATTACAAAATAACCACCTAAGCCATAAGTAACGATGATAAGAGGAAATTGTAAAACCATTTCAATTAGAAGTGAAACAATACCACCGTATGTTTCATTGCTTATTCTGGAAGTTATTAAATTATTATTCGGTTTATCAAGTCTATCCAGAAGTTTATGTTGTAGATTATAAGAAAGCACGATATAAACATTACTGAACATTTGTTGAAATGTAGAGGTAATTTTACTTAATGCTTGTCTTTCTTTGACGGAATTCTCTTTGAATTTTCCAACAAAGAAACGTTGAAAAATTGGAAATATTGAAATACAAATTAAAGATATTAGTGCCAAAATGATATTTAATTTAAACACTATTACCAATACAATAACAAAAGTTATCATTGACAAGACTATCTCGTAAAAAGTTCTTAAAGCAAAATTTTCTACCCGCTCAGTATCATTATTAATAATTGTCAATAACTCACCTTGTTCTTTTTTCTCAAAGTAACTTATTGATTGCTTAAACAATTTTTGAGTAATCTTTTTTCTTAAACTGAAAATAATCTTTGTATTTATTTTGGTCTCAATACGCCAAAAAAAGATTAAAATAAACTGCCTTACACATACAATAGCCATAAACATTGATGCCCAAAATAATGTAGTTGAAACATCACTTCGGAGAATCCCCAAATCAATAATGTTTTTTGTACAAAACGGAAAGAATAATGGTAAAACAGTTAAGATTATCTTAAAAAACAATATCAAATATATACCATAAAGATGCTCTTTTAAATACATTTTGAAAAATTTAAATATTTTCATACTTCTTCCATCTATTATATCCGAGAATGAATCTGATAAAAAACACCTCTTTCTTGTTGTACTGTCTGAATTTTTCCATCAGCTTCTAAAACATCAAGATATTTATTAACTTCATTAATATGTAATCCAAGAATTTTAGTTAAATCTTCAAGTGTACAAGGTCTTCGTTTAATAGTTTCTATTATTGCATTTTCTTTATCATTACGATAGGCTAAATTATTTTTTCTTTCAGGAGCAGCTGCAATTATTTCCACATTATCTAAACTCCATAAAGTAACTATTTTTTGTAATTCTTCTCTTGTTGCTCCTCGTAAACCGGATAAAGTTCCCGGTCTATCTAAAGTATTTAATTGAACAGAATCAGGATTTATCTTTAAAATAATCTTTTTTAGTTCATTAAGCTCTTCTTCAGTGTCATTGTAATTTGGTAAAATAAAGACTTCAAGCCAAATCTTACCCTTAAACTCTCTTTTAAAATCCAATAGCCCGGTAATATACTTACTAAAATCTAAATCCAGAGCAGGCCTGTTAATTTTCTTAAAAATCTCTTCTGTCCCCGCATCAAGCGAAGGCAAAACGACATCAGCATCTAAAATACTTTGCCTTACCTTTGCATCATAAAATAGGGTTCCATTAGTCAATACAGCCACAGGGATATTTGGTTTATTATATTTAATAAATTGTAAGACTTCACCAATAAAAATGTTTAAGGTAGGCTCTCCTGAACCTGAAAAAGTAATATAATCGGGATCAGGATTATTCGCAAAATAATGAGATAATTCTTGTTTAATTTTATCAAATTTTATATATTCAAGCCTATCAAGAGTGAGTTTTGTTGTCTTGCCTACTTCACAATAAACACAATCAAGAGTACAAACCTTTTTTGGGACTAAATCTACGCCGAGAGACATTCCCAATCTCCTTGAAGGAACCGGACCAAACAAATATTTATACATTACTGCTCCTCTTAATTATAACTTTTTCTTAAAACATTATTACTAAACGTTGGTTTTATCAACTCTTTCCATTCAGGTGTTTCCCATGTCTTAAGCTTATTATGAGTAATTAGATATTTTTCAGGAATTGGATGAGTTCCTACCACAACCTTTATTTTATATTTATCTTCAATAAACTTTTTAAAAAAACTTAGATACGGACAGGGGGGGTATCCAACAATAAAACCTGTTGCAAGATGTATAACCTCAGCACCATTTTTTATCATTTCTTCAGGAGCATATTCAATATTTCCACCGGGACATCCTCCACAACTTGTATAACCAACTATTTCTAAAGCTTTTTCTCTATCATAAATATCAAAAGCACCCTCTCTATTTTGCAAAGCTTTAAAACATTTACCCCCGGCACAAGACTTATATCTGTCACAAATAATTATTCCTATTTTCATCTTACCTCCGATAGCTAACTCTGAATAACAAATAGATATAGTCATTACAAAGTCTTAATCATATTATCTTTTAACATATAAATATTTTTCAATCAATAATGTCAAGGAAAATAATCATATAATCTATCAAAAAATTGAGACTGTTGAGTAATATCAGACAATGTCCTACAAGTTTCCAGCTTGTAGTCTCGTAACATATTTAATACCTATCACTTAAGAATTTGAGTGCAAACAAGGATGCTCACACAACAGTTGTTATGAGACAGCCTTATTAAGATTGCCAAAATAAGTTGTCTCGAAATAAATTCAAAGATTTGTTTTACATTTATAGACTGCCCATAAAAGCATAATGATCAATAATTGGTATTATTCAGCAGTTATATATTATGCTGAAATTCTATTTTTTCTAAAATTATATAAATAACTATTGACAAGAATAGTTATGAATTAAAAATTACCTTTGGTAATACATAAATGGAGGATAAATGAAACAAGCTAAAATCAAATTATCAAAAACAATTATCATTAAAACTACTTTAGAATTAATAAACGAAAAACAAGGCAGTAGTTTTGTTACTATTCGAGAAATTGCCAAAAAGTTAAACTGTTCTCATCCTAACATCTATAACTATTATAATAGTGTTGATATGCTATTATGGGATTGTTTAGAAAATGTTATGTTAAAAATGATTGATACAGTGTTGATTAGCACTTCTATTGTCCAAATCTCTGATAAGCTTAAAACATTTTTCGAGAAGCTATTAGATTTCTATCTAAATAATAAAGGGTGGTATAATTTAATTTGGTTTGACCATATTAAAGGTCAAATGCCGGACAATATAAAAAAAATCATCAACAAACCTCGGCAAGAATTTTGTATATTCTTACAAGAAATTTATCCTAACTACAACTTAACTCCAATAGCAGAAAACATAACAGACACTATTCATAGTTATATTCATGGACAAGTATCCAGAATTATCTCAGGAAGGATTTTCATTCAAGACCAAAATGCAATAAAAAAACATATCATATTAACATCCATTGAATTAGTTGATCTTTATATTAAAGCAAAAGGAATAAAAAATGAAAAAGATTAGTTATTTATTTGTAATATTATTAATCAATTTTTTGATTGTTAATAATATTTATGCAACCAGAACAAATATCCTGGAATTTTTAGAATCAAGAACAAATTTTTATGCTATTGCAGGATTAAATCTAATAACCGGAATAGTTGACAATAATGAAATTGAACTAATAACCGGAGCAACAAAAATTGGTTCTAAAGCAGGACTAAGGACAGAATTGAAAGTTGTAGGCGATAAACATTATATCGAAACAGGTATTGATATTCAGCACTTGTTACAATCAATTGAATATCATAATGTACAAAAAACAAGAGATTTTAATATACTTATATGTCGAATACCAATTACTTATAATTACCATTTTCTAAAACCGGACAAATCCCCTTTTGTTATAATCAAAATAGGCAATTATCTTTCATTTTATCCATATAAGAAAATAACAAGTAATGAATTTCTCCCGGATTACAGCATCAAAAATTCAAGCAGAGAAATGATTCTAAATATTACTTGTTTTCCAATCAATAATAGATTTGGCTTTAGTTTTGAAGGAATGAAGAGTTTTACAAAACTTTATGAAGATAAATATCATCAGTTTTCCGATGACACTAAAGGTGGAATTAGTGGCTTTACTGTTGGAGTTCAATACAAAATAAATTAAAAAATAAAGAGGATAATATGAAATTCAGTCTATGTATAATACTGTTAATACTTACTACAATCTTATATTCACACACCAAATTTATAGAAAAGGAGAATCAAATGACAAACTCAAAACCAAAGATACTTATTGCTTATGCATCTGAAGCAGGCTCTACAGCTGAAATAGCATCTTTTATTAATGATATTTTATTAGAAGCAGGATTAAGTTCTACCCATACTAATATTAAAAATATAAATTCTTTTGATGAATATGATGTTATATTTATTGGTAGTCCGATTTATATGGGAAAATGGAAAAAAGAAGCAACTAAATTTATAGAAAAAAATCAAAAACAATTAAACAATAAAAAAGTTTTTTATTTTTTAACCTGTATGAGTTTAACCTTAAATGATGAAGAAAAATTAGCAGAAGTTCCTAATTTTTTAAATTATGAAAGAAGCTTAATCAAACCATTAAGTGAAGGTAGATTTGCGGGTGTAATCAATCCAAAAAAACTTTCTTTTATGCAAAAATTGATTATTAAAATGGTAAAAGCACCGGAAGGTGATTTTAGAAACTGGGAAGAGATTACCCAATGGACAAAAGAATGTTTATCAATAATAAAAACAAAGACTGTTGAGTAATATCAGACAATGTTCTACAAGCTTCCAGCTTGTAGTCTCGTAACATATTTAATACCTATCACTTAAGAATTTGAGTGCAAACAAGGATGCTCGCACAACAAAAAACACGTGCAAGCAAGGATGCTCGCACAACAATAACATGTGCAAGCAAGGATGCTCGCACAACAAAAACATGTGCAAGCAAGGATGCTCGCACAACATAATTATTCAACAGACTTAAACATTTGAAAAACAAAAATGTCCTTAATTCTACTTTCAAACCGGTATGAATTAAGGACTTTATATTATAATAACTTTTTTAATTACTCACTTTTCTTTATATCATATAAGTCAAGTTCTGCAAATTTTTGAATAATAGCTTCTTCCACACAAAAAGGTATATAATTTTTAAGACTTCCGCCTAGTCCAACAATCTGTCTGACCATACTAGAAGAGAGATATAAATAACTTGCATCGGGTACTAAAAATATTGTTTCAATATCGGCATTAAGGTTTTTATTCATCAAAGATAACTGCAATTCATATTCAAAATCTGAAACTGCTCTTAAGCCTCTGATAATAGTCAGAGCATTCACATCTTCAGCAAACCTTATTGCGAGTCCGTCAAAGCTAACAACCTTTACTTTTGAGATATGCTCAACTGCCTTAGAACAAAGATTCACCCTTTCATCCGTAGAAAAAAGGGTGTTTTTACCTGTAACATTAGCAACCGCTAAGATTATCTCATCAAATAAGCGAGTAGCTTTTGTCAGAATATTCAAGTGACCATATGTAATAGGGTCAAATGTACCCGGATAAATTGCTATTTTCATAATTAATTACTTTCTTCTTAGAGCTTCGAGTTCTTCAATTTCTTTTGGAATCATAAAACTTAGATTTTTATATCCTTCAGCAGTAACTAAGATATCATCTTCTATCCTAACACCAATCTTTTCTTCAGGGATATAAATACCCGGTTCTACAGTGATAACCATACCTTCTTTTAAAATAGAATCACGAGGTCCAAGGTCATGAGTATCCATCCCGAGATGATGTCCAATACTATGCATATAATATTTTCTATAATCCTTAGGGTCATTAATCAAGCCTAATTTCATACAAGCTTCACCTATTAACTCTCCTGTTTTTTGATTTAAATCAGTCATTCCAACGCCCGGTTTTATCATCTCAATGATAGTCTTTTGAACATTTAATACTGCTGAATAAACTTCTTTTTGTCTATTAGTAAACTTATCCCCTATTGGAAAAGTTCTAGTTATATCAGCACTATAATTATTAAACAAAGCACCCACATCACATAAAACCAACTCATTATCTTTTATCTGAGTATCATTATCGATGTAATGAAGAGTTGTAGCATTCACACCACAAGCTATTATTGGAGCAAAGCCAAAATGTGTTAATCCCCGTCTTCTCATTTCATAAAAAAGCATAGCTTCAAGTTCGTATTCATACATACCTGCCTTAGCATTTTTAAAGATGGAATCAAGCCCAATACCTGTAATTTCTATTGCTTTGGATAGATTATCAATTTCTATTTGTTCTTTAAATTGTCTTAAAGGCATCATCAATTGATTAACATCGTGGAAGCTTAAATGAATAATCCTATCCCTAACTTTAGAGATAAAAAATAATGCAGGAGTAAGAGGTTTTTTTAATTGTTGTAGTCCGGCATTGATATATACTTTTTTAGAAACAAATAAATTACCCAATATTATATCGTCGAATTCATCAACAAATTTAATATTGTCTATACCTGAAAGCTCTTTAGCTTCTTCAGGATACATTTTTGCACCATCCCATACAATTCTCTCAGGAATATTTCTCTTGATAAACAACATTTCATTTATTTTATCATTAGTTTTAGTCAAAGCAAGAATTGCTTCACTAACATCTACAATTCCTGTAAGATATAAAAAATTATTATTTTGTAAAAACCTACTAATCCCTTCAGGTTCACTTGCAGAAAAAATTATTACTATGTCGCCATTTTCAAGAGAATTTCCAAGTCTTTCTCTTCTACCCTTAAAAATTGAAGAATCCATATCTATCTCCTTATAAATTAATTTTTAACACTCCATAATTTCCATCAAAACCGGGAGGATCATAATAGAAATCTTGATTTTTTACCTTTATTATAGCATTTACAATATTTGAATTAATTGATTTTGTCAATAATAATCTTATTTTTTCTTCTGAGGATTGCCACAAATCTATTTCTGTTTCAAAGCTTTGCAATATATCTAAATAGGTTTTACAAACCTTTGGCGACTTTATACTTTTTAAACTGTAAGCATAGGCAATCACCTCTATCAATGGCAATAAATGAATAAAATTATGTTTACTTCTTTTTTTCGTTTTTGGTAATTGCTTTATCCAATCAGCAACTCCGGGAGCCATTTTCTTATTACAAATAGGGCAAATATAATCTTTAGGCGGATTATCTACAAAATAAATTGCCTCTTTATGCCCTTGTTTATTAGCCCTATGTCCTGTTAAATGATATCTTCCTTCTTCAGGCATAAATTCAGCAGTAAATAAAATCTTATTATTTCTAATTGCATTAATTATCTCTTTATAAGAAACTTCATTAACATCAAAAACAGTAAATTCTCGACCTATTCGATTAAGAGCAGAACTATGCCCGTCACTAAAAGAAACCATCGTCAAATGACTTAAACCTTCAACCTCACAAAGCATTCCCGGATCAGCACTCAAACCTGTTTCAAGGGCATTTATTTCTTTAAAAAAATCTCCGTAAAACTCTTCCGGATGACTTAATCTATTAGCACTTCCCATCACACCATCAGGAGTAACAATATGAGCAGGTATTATCTCTATCAAAGGATGGATATTCTTTATTTCGTAAAGGATGTCAATTAAACGTTCTCTACATTCAGTAACAATATATGGTCTTCCAATAGTATTTTTTTGTTTCCATTTAATCATATATGCCTGCATTTTATCAATAGATTCAAAATTGGGAAAAAGGATAATATGATGAGCCATCAACTTATTCTTCATATACGATGACCGACCCTTAGTAGTTAATATAACTTCTGTTTGTAAAAGAAAATTTGCTTTTGAATTATCTTTTATTTTATACAAACCATTGTCACAAGAGATCAACTCTTTTCTCAGCTCATTACTCCGTTGAAGTAAAAGACAATCACCGGTCCCATAAACATTAATGCCTTTATATTGCATAGTCTCAGCTATATCTTTTAACTGTATATTACCAACACCTCCGGCATATCCTGAATGTGAGTGTAAATCAGCTGTTATTTTCATCTTTTACTCTTCCAATTGATTCACCAAATCTTATACTAGTCTCAAATCCTCTATTTGTATTTTCAAGCAAATCTTTATCAAAAATTATCTTATCCTCTTCAAAAAGTAATACTATTGATGAACCACCAAACTCAAAATAGCCTTTTTCTTGACCCTTAAAAACTAACATAGGTATATATTTCTTTTTTGAATTATAATAAGTTTGCTTAATTGAACCTACCATTGTAGCCCCAATTTCCAAGTATGCTATCTTACCAAAAGGTGTTTTATCTAAATAGCATACAGTTCTTTTATTTTGCAAAAATACATCTGTAATCTCTCTCAAAGCTATCGGCGATACAGAATAATATTTGCCTTTGATTAGATTTGTTGCACTTGGAATACAATCACATGGGAAATGAAATCTGTGATAATCTGCCGGAGCCAATCTAATTATCACCATTGAGCCTTGCCTGTATCTTTTAGAAATCTGCTTATCCTGTAAAAGTTTTTCTAAATCTAAGTCTATCCCTTTTATATTAAAGGTTCTTTCTTGAACCTTATCAAAAGCTAATATTTTACCATCTGCAGGAGATATTAAAATATCTTCATTATTATCTATATGATATTTAACAGGGTTTATCTTTCTAATAAAAAATTCATTAAAGGAATCAAATCCATTGTCAGGTTTTTCAAATAAATCCATATCTATATTAAATTCATCCACAAATTGTTTCACTTTACTTTTTGTGAATGACATTTTCATAAGAATACCATAAATATCACTAATCATTTTTTTGATTATAAGTGCTTTCAATAAAAATTTTCCGGTTGTGGAATAATAGAGATATCTTAAGTATTTTTCTCCGGGTATCTTCTCCTCACAAATCTTTTTTGTTTTTCTATTTATATATTGAACTTTACTCATTATCACCTCTAAGATAAATAACTAAACAGATTGACAAAATGTCAAGCGTTTTATTTACAAATCTATGCATATCTTGATTTTTATATATAAACTTATTCAATAAATTCAAGTAGAATTATTTAGTTCTTGCTTTTAATTTTTCTTTTATAGGGGTTTCTCTTTCTTCCCCTCAAATTTCAGGAATAAAGGCTGTTGCATAATATCAAATATGTTCTAAAAAGTTCGACGAACTTCCTGCTTGTAGTATAATAATATATTAAATATATACTAATTAAGGTTTTAAGTGCAAGCAAGGATGCTCGCACAACAAAACGTTCTACAAGCTTCCAGCTTGTAGGAAAAACAAAGTGCAAGCAGGGATGCTCGCACAACAAAACGTTCTACAAGCTTCCAGCTTGTAGGAAAAACAAGTGCAAGCAGGGATGCTCGCACAACAAAACAAAGTGCAATCTTAACAATTTTAATAATTACTCTTATGTTTGCTCAAAAAAAGCTATTTATAAAATGAAGATTACTTAACAATTTAAATCAAATATAGCAAATAAAAATAATCTGTAAAACAAATTTGTTTTATGTTTTCTATCATAATTATAAACTAAACGAAATCCATATATCTAACTTATTGGTAAATAATCAGTTATAAATTAAAGACTCGGCTATATATAACAGCTTAGGTACAGGAGACCTACAGGAAATAACATCTCCTGTAGGTCTCCTGTACCTAAGCTATATATTTCAGGTATTTAGCCGGCATAAAAACCTGATATTATAACTTTACAAAACAAAAATAAATATCAACAAAGTACTGTTTGATTTACACTTATTAATTTATAAATATAAATATACAAAATAAGTAATATTTGAATTGCGTTTACAAGTTTATTAGTCAAAGGAAAGCGATAATAATTTAGATAAATTTGTTAAGAAAAAGGCTCATATAAAAAACTGCTGAATAATGTTTTTGCACGTTTTTTAAGCCTGTAGGAAAAACAAAGTGCAAGCAGGGATGCTCGCACAACATTATTATTAACAAGCTTTAATAATTTTTTAAACCTCAAATTATGTATATTTAATTTACAAACCAGAATTATAAAGTAGATTCAAATAATTTTATATTCTTCTCAACTATGTGTTCCGGTAATATGTCATACATAGCTTTAAGATAATCATTTTGAGTAATTTTTTCTATAATTTGATTACGATTTAAAAAAGATAAAATGGCTACATTCTGCATTCTTGAATCACTTAAATCTTCAACATATACTTTTTTTAAACTAACCTTTTTTAACATAGCTATCCGAACTAAGCTCTCCTCTTTTAGCAACTTATCTTTCTGTAAACGAACATTTAATGGTTGCCAGACTGCATCATAATAAACCAAAATACTCCCTATTTTAGAATATTCAATTAATGCTCTATGTGCCTCATATCTTTCCAACGCAATAACTAAATCAGCATTACCGGGTTTAATCAAAGGAGATTTTGCTTCCTTACCAAGCCTTAAGTGAGAGCTAACAGTTCCACCTCTTTGAGCTAAACCATGAGTATCAACACCAATCACTTCATAACCTGCATAATCAGCAGCTCTAAGTAAAGTTTCGCTTAACAATCCGATACCTTGACCACCAACACCAATCATATATATATTAAAAGGGCTAATCATTATTATCTCCTATCTTTTGACTTTCAATTGCATCTGAAGGACAAGTCTGTTTACAAGAACCATCACCAATACATAAATCTGTTTGAACCCAAACTTGCCCATTTTCATCTATCTGATAGCTTGGACAAGCAAACTCACTGATACATTTATATTTTTTATTACATTTTGCAATAATAACTACAGGTTTCGGTAAAGCTTTTTTTGCTCTTCGAACACTTCTAACAAATTTTAACATACAGGGATGTTTTGCAATAACAACAGAAAAATTATCCTCTGCCATTGCATCTTTTACAGCTTGAGTTAATTTTGACTGTGCATAAGTATCTATTTCTCTGATACTTTTAACGCCAATACCTTCTAAAACATTTCTTAGAGGAATCTTTTGAGTGTCAGAATTGAAATTCTTTCCGGTAGCGGGATGCTCTTGATGACCGGTCATAGCGGTAGTTCCATTTTCTAATATTATCAAAGTATGTTTATGGTTATTATAGACTGCGTTTATAATACCGGGTATCCCTGCATGATAAAAAGTAGAATCACCAAGAAAAGAGACAACTTTACGTTCGTCATTAAATATTGATAAACCTGCAGCTGTTCCATTGGAGTGACCCATACTCAACAAAGCTTGCCCTAAATTATAAGGAGGTAAAAATCCTAAAGTATGACAACCAATATCAGCTACAGAAATATCATCTTTCTGTAGGGCTTGTTTAATTGCATAAAAAGCTGATCTATGACCACATCCCGGACATAATTGAGCTGGTCGAGGAATAGGATTTTCAATTTTTTCAATTGAATACTTTGGAGAACAATTAAATAAATCAGGCCAAGTATTTAACAATATACTTTCAACTTTATCAGGACTATATTCGCCAATCCGGTCCTCAATTTCTTGTTTACCTAAAATAGTTGTACTAATCTTGTTATTAAATGCAATTGTTTTAATTAACTGTTCGTGAAAATCATCAAGTTCTTCTAATATTTTTATAAATTTATGTTTTTTTAGATACTTACAAATCATTTGTTCAGGCAAAGGATAAGTAATGCCTAATTTTAAAATATCCGGTTTATTTTTTTGATTATGTAAAAAATCTTCGACTGATAAATAAGTCAATCCGGAAGTAATAATTCCATATTCAGAATTATTATCAACAACATAATTAAATCTTGAATTTTCACTATATAAAGCAAATTGACTTAATTTTTGTAAAGCCTTTCTTTTCATTGGAAATACAGAACTGGTAATAGGGATATATGGACCATTTTCCGGCCTAAATTTAGAAACTTTATCTTTTAAAATTCTTGTATATTTATCAAAAGATATTCTTTGTTTAGCATGACAAATATGAGTAGAAAGTCTAAAAATCACAGGCATTTTCATTTCTTGAGATTTCCTACAAGCTTCTTTAAACATTGGATAAAGTTCAGCAGGATTAGAAGGTTCAAATATAGGCATATATGATAATCGAGCATAATGTCGATTGTCTTGTTCGTTTTGTGAGGAATTTGCTCCGGGATCATCTCCAAGTATAATTACCATACCACCAATTAATTCTAATAATGAAAGCTGTACAAAACTATCAGCAGCAACATTTAGCCCTACACTTTTAAAGAATACACATGATAAATATCCATTTACAGAAGCTCCAAAAGCGACCTCAGTAGCTACTTTTTCATTGACAGAAAATTCAAAATAAAAATCATCATACTTGTCTTTTATTAAACTTATAGCATCGGCTATTTCCGGTGTTGGCGATCCGGGATATGATGTCACAACATTTACACCTGCTTCCAACATAGCACGAACAATTACATAATTACCCATAAGTATTTCAGAATTAATTTTATCAGAGCTCAATACAACAGATAAATCTTTCATAATACATCCTTATAATAATTTTAAATATATATTAACAAATACAAAATCTACTGTCAATACTTTTTTTATTTATCTAATAGTTCTTTATTATACCCTCTTATAACCAAAAATTAGCATTTTGTCAATCTTCTTACTGATTTTTAAAAAATAATATTGACTTTTTTTATAAGCTATATTAATTTGTCATAGACAGTATGAATTAAGTAGATAATTTTTTTATTATGAATTATACGAAAAGAAAAAATAAGAAATCAGAGGATTTATGTCTGACCTAAATAACATTAGAAATATCGGGATAATTGCTCATATCGATGCGGGCAAAACTACTACTACAGAAAGAATTTTATTTTATACAGGCCTCGTTCATAAATTAGGTGAAGTACACGATGGTAACACTACAACCGACTGGATGGAACAAGAAAAAGAGAGAGGTATTACTATTACATCAGCAACAATTACTTGTTTTTGGAATAACAAACAAATAAATATTATTGATACACCCGGTCATGTGGACTTTACTGCAGAAGTTGAACGATCTTTAAGGGTGTTAGACGGTGCTGTTGGTGTATTTTGTGCTGTTGGAGGAGTAGAGCCACAATCAGAAACTGTTTGGCATCAAGCAGATAAATACAAAGTACCAAGAATTGCCTTTATTAACAAAATGGATAGAGTTGGTGCTGACTTTGAAAATGTTTTAGATATGATAAGCGAAAGATTAACAAAAAACGCTATATGTATTCAATATCCAATAGGTAAAGAAGATAAATTTCAAGGTGTTATTGATATAATAGAAATGAAAGCAATTTATTATAATACTGAAACCTTTGGTAAAAACTACTCTTTTGAAAACATTCCTGATGACTTACTTAGTCTTACAAAAGCTTTAAGAGAAAAATTAATAGAAAAATTAGCTGATTTTAATGATGAAATTATGCTAAACTTTTTAGAAGGAAAACCTGTAGATAATGAATTGATAAAGAAAACATTAAAAATCGCTGTAACTCATAATGAATTAATTCCTGTGTTATGTGGTTCTTCACTAAAAAATATTGGAGTTCAAGCATTACTTGACGCAATATGTGATTACTTGCCGTCTCCATTAGACATAGAGCCTGCCATTGCCTATAAAAAAAATAGTGAATCCCCTATAAATGTAGAATGTAAACCTCAAAATAAATTTGCCGCTCTTGCATTTAAAATACAAATTGATAAATACCTAGGGAAACTTGTATATATCAGAGTTTATTCCGGCACATTAAAAAAAGGTACTGCTTTCGTAAATCAATCTAACGGAAAAAAAGAAAGAGCTATGAGACTTCTTCAGATGCAATCAAATAAGAAAAAAGATGTTGAAGAAGTTAAAGCGGGCGATATTGTAGCCATTGCCGGATTAAAGTTTACAGTTACCGGAGATACAATTACTCAACAAGATAATGAGATTCTATTAAGTAAAATGGAATTTCCGGATACTGTCATCGCAATGGCAATAGAAGCTAAAACAAAAGGGGATCAAGATTTACTTACAGACGCCTTAAAAATGCTTGAAGATGAAGATCCTACCTTTAAAGTAAAACAAGACAAAGATTCCGGGCAAACATTAATAACCGGTATGGGAGAGTTACATTTAGATATCTTAATCGACAGACTCAAAAGAGAGTTTAATATAGATGTTAATTGTGGAAACCCTCAAGTCTCTTATAAAGAAACAATCAATAAATGTGTTGAAACAGAAGAAGAATTTAAACGTGATATTTCAGGAAAAGTATTGTTTGCAAAGGTAAAATTAAGAGTATGCCCTTTAGATCATAACGCCTTAAGTAAATCAGAAATGAATGATAAAATTAAAATTACTTTCAAATGTAACATTGAAGAAATTCCTCAAGACATTATTGAAGCTATAAAAGAAAGTGCTAAAAATGCTTGTGGCGATGGTCCTTTAGTTAGTGGTAACATCGAAAACATTTCTATAGAAATTACAAATATTGATTATCATCAAGGAGAATCTACAGATACTGCTTTTAAAATCGCAACAGCTATGACAATTTCTAAAGCAATAAACCTTGCCGATCCGGCAATATTAGAACCAATTATGCTGGTTAGCATTATAACACCTGAAGATTTCACAGGTGATATCATTGGAGATATAAATTCAAAAAGAGGTAAAATAATAGAGGTAAAACCTCAGCTCAACAAACAAGAAATAATCTGTCAAATGCCAATGAGTGAACTATTCGGTTATTCAACAAGAGTAAGAACTCTATCCCAAGGAAGAGCATCATATTCAATGGAATTTCATTCGTATGAAAAAGTCCCTGTCAATGTACAGGAAAATATTTTAAAAAAAATCAGAGGATATTAAAGGAGAACAAAGTGAATATTGAATTAACATTTGAAGAAAAAAGAGCATTAATGAAAATTGACGGTGTAGTAACTACAGAAAATGCATATTTATTTCAAGAAAAACTTGATGAAGTCTTAAAAAATGATGTTAAAAAACTTGACATTGATTTTTCTGCTTGTAGAATTATTTCAAGTACAGGAATTGGTAAATTGTTGTTATTTTATAAAGATTTCATCTCAAAAAATGGTGAAGTAGAAATTATCAAATGCTCACCCGGAGTATATGATTTGTTTTCAACAATTAAACTTAATCAATTAATGACCATTAATCTATGAGCCAATACTGTGGCTTAAAACTACTGATTGTTGATGACACAAGAGAATTATTAGAAAGTCTCAAAGATATACTTGAACAATTTGGTTTTGTTATTACTTTATGTAATAATGTTGATATTGCTGTCAATGCAATCAAAAAAGATTTTTATGATTTAGTCTTAACTGACATAGAAATGCCGGTTAAGACGGGGCTGGATCTTATTAAAATACTACGAGAAGGTCTTGATTTAAGCATTCCGATTATCATTATGACAGGTAGGGCAACAACGGAATATTTGGCTGAAGCAATCAAAGTAGGGGCTTCTGATTTTATACCTAAACCAATAAATACTAAAGCATTATTACAAATTATTAACAATCAAATCACAAAAGCTAAAAGATTAAAACTAGATTTCAATTTAACCCATTCGCTTCAAACCTTTAAAAAGACCTATACATTCCAGCCCAAAGAATTTCTTGAAAATTCTATTGTTGAATTTTTAAATACTGAAATTAAAAAAAATTTTGAACTAAATGCTGTAAAAAGAAACGAAATTTATTTAATTCTTGAAGAAATGATTACTAATGCTTTCGTTCATGGACTTTGGTCATTAAGCAAACAAGAAAGACAACTCGATAAACCGGCACAATATAAAATCATCAATGAAAAACAAAACAACACTTTGGAAAATACATTTGTTAACGTTTGTTTTGAATTTAAAAAAGAATCAAAAGAATTAATCATCATCGTTAAAGACTCCGGCAAAGGATTTGATTTCAAAAGATTGTTTGAAAAGAATTTCAATAACTTACTTGATTCAACTATTCCTACAGGAAGAGGACTCTTTTTAATCAAAACATTGACTAAAAGTTTAACCTTTTATGACAACGGAACTAAATTAAAAGCAGTTATAGATTTAAATAATGGCTAATTTAACACTTAAAGATATCTTAATTAAAAGTTCAGATTTCTTAAAGAACAAAAACATTGATACTCCAAGATTAGATACTGAACTTATCATCAGCCATTTTTTAAATATAAATCGTATGGATATTTATCTTCAATTTGAAAGAATTTTAACACAATCAGAACAAAACCTTATTAGAAATGCAATAGTAGAAAGAGGCAAGCGAAAACCTCTTCAATACATTATCGGAATAGTTTATTTTTTAGACTCAAAAATAACAGTAAATGAAACAGTACTCATTCCAAGACCGGAAACAGAGTTTATGATTGATTATATTTTAAAAAATGAATCTAAACCGACTTCAGTATTAGATTTATGTACCGGTTCAGGTGTAATAGCCATAAGCATAAAAAAAAAATGGAATGATACAGAAGTGTATGCATCCGATATCTCTATTGATGCAATAAACATAGCAAAACAAAATGCAGAAAATAACGATACAAATTTAAGCTTTATCAATTCAAATCTATTTGATAAAATCAACAGAAAATATGACCTAATTATCTCAAATCCCCCCTATATCTCCGAAACAGACTATAATAACCTAAGCCCGGAGTTATTCTTCGAACCAAAATCTGCCTTAGTTGCTGACGATAACGGTTATTTTTTTTACAAACAAATTCTTCAAAATGCAAAAAAATTCTTAAATCCTAATGGAAAATTATATCTTGAAATCGGAGCAAATCAAGCTGAAATGATTCAACAAACAGCTCTTAATAATAACTTTAATAGTATTAAAATAATCAAAGATTTAGCAAATCTTAACAGAATTGCAATCATAAAATAAATATAGATAATTTAAAGGAACATAATGGATGCTTTTTTAATTAATGGTAAAAAACAACTTTCGGGTAAAATTTCTGTCAGCGGTGCAAAAAATGCAATTCTTCCTATAATGACAGCTACTTTACTTACTGAAGGCAAATCAATCTTACACAATGTACCACATATAAACGACTTTAAAATGATGTCTCATCTGCTCAGAATCATTGGAGCAAGAGTAGAACATGAAAATAATACTATGCAAATAGATTCTAGTAATGCCGGATATTGGGAAGCTCCTTACGAATTAGTAAGTAAAATGAGAGCATCAATATATGTACTCGGACCACTTCTTGCAAAATTCAATAAAGCTTCAGTTGCCTTTCCTGGAGGATGTGCCATTGGAACAAGACCTGTAGATTTACACTTAATGGCTATTGAAAAACTTGGAGCTAATATTACTATTGAACATGGGTATATAAATGCAAACTGTCCTGATGGATTAGTCGGTGCCGAAATTACTTTCCCTTTTATTTCAGTTGGAGCAACTGCAAATACTTTAATGGCTGCTGTACTCGCAAAAGGCAAATCAATATTAAATAATATTGCCTTAGAACCTGAAATCGACAGCCTCATCTCTTTTTTAAATAAAATGGGAGCTAAAATTAAACATCTACATAATAATTCTTTAGAAATTATCGGTGTAGATAAATTATCACCCGTAGAAATGACAATGATACCTGATAGAATTGAAGCCGGTACATTATTACTTAGTTCGGCCATCACAAAAAATAGCTTTACTATTTGTAATTGTGAACCTCAACATCTAATTTCTCTAATAGAAAAAATGGAATTAGCAGGCTGTAAATTTGAAATATCAGACGGTAATATCACAGTTTTTCCTGCAGAAATGATAAAACCTGTTGATATTACAACTGAAGCGTATCCCGGTTTCCCAACTGATTTACAAGCTCAATTTATGTCATATATGACCTTAGCTAATGGTAAATGCCAAATAAAAGAAACTATCTTCCCGGATAGATTTATGCATATTGCCGAACTAAACAGGTTAGGTGCTAATATCCAAATTAACAACGGTATTGCTGAAGTCTCAGGTGTAAAAAAACTTTCCGGGGCTGAAGTTATGGCAACAGACCTTAGAGCAAGCGCAGCCCTTGTTTTAGCAGGGTTAGCTGCTGAAGGAGAAACTACAATCTCAAGAATATATCATATTGACAGAGGATACGAAAAAATCGAACAAAAGTTAAATGCAATCGGAGCTGATATCAAAAGGATAATTCAATGAAAAGAGAACAAATTAAAGATATTGCAATAGCTATGAGTGGTGGGATTGACAGTTCTGTTACAGCATCCATACTCAAAGAACAAGGTTATAATATCTTTGGTTTTACTATGGTTAATTTTAATGAAGTTTCAGAGTCAGGTTGCACTATTTCTGATTTCAATCAATATAAACCTGTCTTAGATGCCAAGAAAATATGTGATAAATTAAACATCCAACACTATACTATTGATTTAAGAAAAGAATTCACTGATACAGTAATGAATTATTTTATCAATGAATATAAAATCGGGAAAACCCCCAATCCTTGCACTTATTGTAATCCCTTAATAAAATGGGGCTTGTTTGTCGATGAAATCACCAAAATACTTAATACTAAACACAAAATATATGATTTCCTCATTGCTACCGGACATTATGCAAAAATCAAACAGCTTGATAGTGAATTATACGCAATTTTTAAGGCTGATGACGATACAAGAGACCAAACATATATGTTATGGGGCCTATCTCAAAAACAAATAAAAAAAACTATATTTCCCTTAGCAGAATATTACAAAAATAACTCAGATAAAACCCATAAGCAAAAAGATTTAACTGTCAGAGAAATTGCTACAACCTTAAATAAAGACTTTGAAAATAAAAAAGATAGCCAAGATATTTGCTTTATCAAAGGCAAATATGCTGATTTCTTAAACAAATACATTGATTTTAAACCCGGGAAATTACTATTTGAATCTACAGAAAATAACATTACAACTTACAAAACTATTGGGGAACATAAAGGTCTCGCTTTTTATACTTTAGGTCAACGCAAAGGATTAGTTCCTTGGCATAGCCCTTTATATGTAAAACAACTCAATTATAAGGATAATACTGTTATTGTTACTGACAATCCTATGAACTTATACAATGACACCTTTTTTGTATCAAATATTAACTGGCAACAAGATATAATTCCGAATTTTAATCAAAATATTAAAGTCCAAATTAGATATAATAGTGATTTAAAAGATATTATGAAACTTGACTTAATTGATGACAACCTTAAAGTAATACTTAAAACTCCTGCTAAATCTATCACTCCCGGGCAATCAGCTGTTTTTTATTTAGGGAATCAACTTCTTGGTGGCGGAACTATTAATTAAGATAATATAAAGAGGTAAAGTAATGAAAATTTTAGTAACCGGCGGTGCAGGTTTTATTGGTTCACATTTATGTGAAACTCTGGTAAAACAACATCATAAAGTAATTTGCGTTGATAATTTTTGTGATTTTTATAACCCTAAAATTAAAGAAAACAACTTAAAAGAACTCAACAAATACCCAAATTTTAAATTTTATAATATTGATATAAGAAATGTTACTGAACTTAATGCAGTTTTTAGCAAAGAACCATTTGATTTGATGATTCATCTTGCCGCTATGGCAGGAGTTAGGCCATCTATTGAAAATCCTCAACTCTATTTTGATGTCAACATAACCGGAACTGTTAACCTACTCGAACTTTGCAAAAAATATAATGTAAAGAAAATAATCTTTGCTTCCTCCTCATCAGTTTATGGAAATAATCATAAAGTACCTTTTGAAGAATCAGACCCTGTTGATAACCCAATTTCTCCCTATGCAGCAACTAAAAAATCAGGTGAATTAATCTGTCATACCTACCATACTTTATATAATATGTCAATCGCTTGCCTAAGATTCTTCACTGTTTACGGACCACGTCAAAGACCTGATCTCGCTATACATAAATTTACAAATATGATTTTAAATGATGAACCTATCCCGGTTTTCGGTGATGGTACAACACAAAGAGACTATACCTATATTGATGATATTCTCGATGGTATAACAAAATGCATTGACTACGTCTTCTTCGGTAACAAATACCAAATCTTTAATCTCGGTGAATCTTCAACTATTTCCTTAGTAGAAATGATTTCAACAATAGAAAATACTCTAAACAAAAAAGCTAAAAAAAATATCTTACCTATGCAAGCAGGAGATGTAAATAGAACCTTTGCCAATATCTCTAAAAGTAAAAAATTACTCAATTATAACCCTCAAACTAAATTTACTGAGGGTATTAAAAAATTTATTGACTGGAAATTACAAACACAATAATAAGTGGATTTACAAACAAAAATGCTCACACAACATTATTATCCGAGCACTTTTAGAATTATTCTTGTTATTATTTTTATAAAAATATAAATTTCTAAGTATCGGCAAAAAAAACATTGACAACATTCATAAATGCATTTATTATTATCATATAAAAAAAGATCAATAATGGATATTATAAATACATACTAAATTATGCTTAAATTTAATGTTGTAATTATATAATATTATGTAAGAAAGGAGTGTTGATGAATAAAAAGTTAGTATTAGTTTTTCTTATTTTTAAGTTTATAATTTTATTGTACTCTACACAATTTACTCCGATTGAAACAGAAAAATCTGAATCAAGTGTAAGGATTTACCTAAATTCTATTAAATTTAATCAAAAAAACATTAATAATAATGATGAAATTGCTATTTTTTTAAATTCATTATCTGAAGAAAATCACAGCATATTGAAAAAAAACGAAGAACACAGTAATAATGTACAAATATGTCTATCAAATATTATCTATAATGATTCAACAAAAGATAAACTCTTTTTTCTTATTAATAAATCATTCTTAAAAGATTACAAAAACAACCTTTCCACAGAAAAAAAATTAATCCTAAATTCAGATATTCATTTCAAGTATTATAACAACAAGTTAAACCAAATATTCGAAAATAATGAAAATAATAACGATATCATAATTTATAAATTATTTGAATCAAATAACAAAATTTTCATTGATATTTTTATCAATATGCAGATAAAACAAGTTCAACCGGTTCAATTTTTACAATTATCTAATATCCTAAGTCCTAATACAGAATTAAAACTTATTACAGAAACAAAAAATGCTGATATTTACTATACAATTGACGGTTCTATCCCCTCAATAAACTCTACAATATATAAAAATTTGTTTTATATATCCCCTCAAACTGATACTTTAACAATTAATGCCATTGCTTTCAAAGATAATTTTTTACCTTCTGAAATAACTAGCTTAAAAATTTTTAATCAAAGACAAAAACTACCTGCACCCTTATTAAATATTCCCTCAGGTACTTATCTCTATAAATTAAAATTAAAACCATCTCATATTGATTATGATGCAAATATTTATTACACTACTAACGGAGAAGAACCAACTCAAGATAAAGCAAAAATTATTAACCAAGATGATTATATTGAAATCAATAATGACACAAACCTAAAGCTAAAAGCTTATAAAGATGGTTTTATTCCTTCAGAAACAGTAGAATACGATTTCATAATACATGATAATACACATTTCTACAAAGATTATCTTTATAGTAATGCAGATTTCACAAATATCATTATTTCTGAGATTAATATTTCTGATTACCAATATAATATTAATGATGAAATCGCAATATTCGATGATAATATCTGCACCGGTATTATTAAATCATCCGGAGATAATAGTCTACCTTTAACATTAAAAACATTTAAAAATAATAACTTTAACATAGATAGTGATTATAATTCAGCTAACTCAATATTGGTTAAAATATGGGACGCTTCTAATAACAAAGAATTTATAGAAAATATTGATTTTAAAACAGAATATACTTTAGAACAAGGAGTTTTTGATAATACTGAAACTTTATATTTAAAGCTTTCAAATATCTCACAAATAGAGGCTCCTGTTTTCTCTTATCAATCAGGTATATACAATTCACCTATTGAGTTAAGTATATCTCATTACGATGAAAATACTATCATTTACTATGCAATCGAAGAACCTTCTCAAGAATTATTCTTTTATGAATATAACGAACCAATATTCATACCTCAAGGAATAAATCTTAATATTTATGCTAAAGCATGTAAAAATGGGTTGCTTGAAAGTGATTTAGTCAATGTAAGTATAGAAATTTCAGGCAAAATTCCATCACCAATGATATTCCCGGACTCCGGTATATATCAAGAATTTGTCGAAATAAGCTTAAATTCTGACTATGAAGACAGTATAATTTATTATACTATTGACGGCTCAGAACCGGATAGCACAAAACTTTTCTACGAAGAACCTTTCACTCTATTAGAAAATACAATCGTTAATGCTATCGCATACTGTCCTAATTATACTGAAAGTGAAATCATTACTCAAGAATATTTCATTCTTAATAAACCTAACAATCTTTCTACTATTGCACACATTGACCAAGCAATATTAACATGGGAAGCTCCTAACATCAACAATGAAAATATTTTAGCATATAAAATTTACAAAAGCTTATATCCTAACAATAACTTTTTAGAAATCGCTGAAATTCCACCGGCTATATACACTTACACAGATTCTCTACTCATCTCCGGCATTTATGAATATAAAATTTCAACACTATACGAAGAAGGAGAATCAGATTTTTCAAATAGTACCCAAGTTCAAATCAATCAAGTGTCTCCCCCTCTATTTAGCCCAACAGCAGGTTATCATACAGAACCTATATCCATTAATATATTTACTGTAACCGATAGTGCCTCAATTTTTTATACAATAGATGGCTCAAATCCTGATTTAAATAGTTTACCTTTTACAGAAATATTAGAAATTCAACAAGACTCAACCATTGTAATTAAAGCGATTGCATACAGAAACAATTTCAAAGAAAGCCAAATAAGTACAGGAGTATTTACGGTTACAGGAAAACTTAAGACTCCAATTGCTAATTTTGAAAACAATTCTTACTATGAGCCTATACTTATTAATATAACGTCATTAAATTCAAATACTCAAATAAGATATACCGTAGATAATACCGAACCAAACTCAAATAGTAATCTATATAATGAACCTTTCTTAATCACTAACTCCTGCAATCTAAAGATAAAAGAATTTAAAGAAAACTGGATAGAAAGCGATACAAAAGACTATGAATATTTAATAGTTAATATGCCGGATAATTTTAATATCACTTCTATTCAAGATTCTACCATTATAAATTGGGATGAACCTTTAATGATTTCAAATATTGAATACAACCCGGACAATATCTCATTATTAGGCTATCATTTATTTAGAAAAAGCTACGCAGAAAATGAATTTATCCAGCTTAATGAAGAATTAATTACTATCAATTCCTATACTGATAGAAATCTTCTACCGGGAACTTATTCATATTACATTTTAATAGTTTATGATGTTTATTCACTTTTATCACAAATTGTTACTACTGATATCTATAAAACAAATAACCCTACATTCAACTTAACACCAAATTATTATTATTCTCCTATTTCTGTTGAACTGCTAAATGAATCAGAAAACATAAGTATTCACTATACTCTTGATGGAAGTGACCCAAATGAAGAATCACCAATCTATTCATCGGCTCGACCAATTAACATTAATCTACACACTACCCTTACAATAAAGGCAAGAGCTTATTCTGAAAATAACATCCCAAGTGATATAATACAAGGAACTTACATTGTAACAGGCAAAGTATCTAATCCGACTTTCAGTCATACTACGTCAGAGTTTGAAGAAGAATTTTACCTTTCAATAATAAATAATGACGACGCTATAATCTATTATACTCTTGACGGCAGTCAACCCAATACATCAAATACAGGAATATCAACTTCTCATATTTATACTAATCCTATAAAAATAAACAAAACAACTACTGTTAAAGCTCTTGCTACAAAGCCTCAATGGGCAAATAGTGATATTGTATCAATGCAATATGAATTTATAAACAGCCAGAGTGAAGTAATCGAGCCCTTATTTACAACCAAGCTTTCTAATGCATATCCAAATCCATTTAATAATAAAACTAATATACCATTTACCTTAGATAAACAAACAATAGTTGAAATTGAAATCTATAACCTACTGGGACAAAAAATTATAACACTAATTTCTGAGTCGAAATCAAAAGGACAACATCAAGTAAATTGGAATGGAAGAGATGAAAACGGAAGAGAAGTAGCAGGAGGGGTTTATTTTTGCAGAATGAAAACACCACAATACAATCAGATGATTAAATTAGTCTATGTAAAATAAAGGATTATAATAATTTAAAAGCGGAATCAGCAGATTCCGCTTCTTTTTTAATTAAATATATATTTATCATTACTGTAATCTACTGATACAATATGATTTGCCTTTACCTCTCCTGCAATAATCTTACTTGCCAGCTTATTTTCAATATCTCTCTGAATCACTCTTTTTAATGGTCTTGCACCAAAATGAGGTTCAAAACCTTCTTCAGCAATCTTTTCGATAACTTTATCAGTAAATTCAAGTTGTATCCGTCTATCCAACATTCTTTTACTTAATTTTTGAAGGTTCAATTTTACTATCTCTATTATTTGAAGTTTACTTAACTTATGAAAGACAATTGTTTCATCGAGCCTATTGAGAAATTCCGGTTTAAAATATTGTTGTAATAATTTAAATAATGAATCTTTTATTGAGCTAATATCATCTGAATTATCATCATAAATCATTTGAGCTCCAATATTTGAAGTCATAATTATAATCGTATTTTTAAAATCAACTGTTCTACCTTGACCGTCAGTAAGTCTTCCATCATCAAATATCTGTAATAAAGCATTAAAAACATCAGGATGTGCTTTTTCTATCTCATCAAATAAAATAACAGAATAAGGATTTCTTCTTACTGATTCAGTCAAATATCCGCCTTCATCATATCCAACATATCCGGGAGGTGCACCTATTAATCTGGATACTGAATGTTTTTCCATATATTCAGACATATCAATTCTAATTATTGCTTTTTGAGTATCAAATAAAAACTCTGCTAAAGTTTTAGCTAATTCAGTTTTCCCGACACCGGTTGGACCTAAAAACAAAAAAGATCCTATTGGCTTGTCTTGCTCTGCCAATCCACTTCTTGACCTCCTAATTGCATTTGACAAAGCCTCTATTCCATCCCTCTGTCCTATAACTTTTTGAGATAATATATCTTCCATTTTTAAAAGTTTCTGCATCTCGCTTTCTATCAATTTAGTTATTGGAATATGTGTCCACTTTGAAACTATCTCTGCTATTAGTTCATCATCAACATTTTCTTTAAGAATTCTGTTTTCTAAAGGTATATCCGATAACTTAAGTTTCAGTTCATCTAAATCTCTCACTTTTGCAGGAAGACTACCGTACTTTAACTCAGCCGCTTTATCTAAATATCCGTCTCTCTCTGAATTCTCTATCTTTATCTTAATCTCTTCTATTTCTTCAGAAATTTGACTAATCTGATTCAATAACTGCTTTTCATAGTCCCATTTAATTCTTAAACTATTTTTGCTTTCCTTAAAATTTGAAATATCTTCATCTATCTTTTTTAATCTATCTTTAGATAGATCATCCTTTTCTTTTTTCATAGAAAGTTTCTCTATCTCTAATTGCTTTATCTTTCTTTCGAGTTCATCAAGTTCAACAGGCATAGAATCTATTTCCATCTTCAATTGAGCACACGCTTCATCTACCAAATCTATAGCTTTATCAGGCAAAAACCTATCAGATATATACCTATTAGATAAATAAGCAGCCGCAACTAAAGCACCATCAGTTATCTGTACCCCATGATGAACTTCATACTTCTCTTTTATTCCTCTTAGAATTGAGATACTATCCTCCACATTTGGTTCATTAACTATCACCGGTTGAAACCTTCTCTCTAAAGCAGCATCCTTTTCTATATACTTACGATATTCATTTAAGGTTGTAGCTCCAACACAATGTAAACTTCCTCTTGCTAAAGCAGGTTTTAACATATTTGAAGCATCTACTGAACCCTCAGCTGCACCGGCACCAACAACAGTATGAATCTCATCAATAAACAAGACTATTTTCCCTTCATTTGCCTCAACTTCTTTCAATACGGCCTTCAACCTATCTTCAAATTCTCCTCGAAATTTAGCTCCTGCAATTAAAGCAGCCATATCTAATTCTAAAATTTCTTTATTTTTTAAATTTTCAGGAATATCATTATCAATAATTCTTTTTGCTAATCCTTCAATTATGGCTGTTTTCCCGACTCCGGGCTCTCCAATTAAAACAGGATTATTTTTTCTTCTTCTTGATAAAATTTGAATAACTCTTCTTATTTCTTCATCTCTACCGATAACCGGATCTAATTTCCCTTGTTTTGCCAGTTTCGTTAAATTTCTCGCATACTTTTCTAAAGCTTGATATTTCCCTTCAGGATTCTCATCAGTCACTCTCTGATTACCTCTAATTTCCTTTAATGCCAATAAGATACTATTATATTCAATTGAATACTTCTTAAAAAGTTTATCAGTCATCCTTGCTTTTAAAACTAAAGCTAACAATATATGTTCAACACTAATATAATCATCTTGCAAATTTTTTGCTTGTTTCTCAGCTTCAATAAAAATATTATTCAGATCATTTGATAAATAGATTTGAATATTACCATTTACTTGAGGAAGTTTTTCTAATTCTTTCTTAACCTCAATCATTAATTCTCTAATCGGACAATCTATTTTTTGTAACAAGGGCAACATTAAACTATCTTCAGTTTTTAATAAGCTCATTAAAAGATGTATTTCTGTTAATTCTTGATGAGAATACTCATTTGCAAGTAATTGTAAATTATTAACTACCTCGCGCGATTTAATAGTATATCTTTCAAGATTCATTTTATCCTCCTTTTCTTATGATATATAATATACACTATTTTAAGAAAAAAACAAATTATTTTTTAGCACTCTTTGATTATGACTGCCAAAAAACGCTTACTCGTTTTCTCTTGACATTAAATATTAAACAGAAATAATAGTACAAAAGTGTAGTCGGAGAAATAAATGAAAAAATATTTATATTTAATATCCATAATAATTCTATTTTTAACAGCTTGTGCTACTAATAGTCAATACATCGGTAAAGTAAACAATAACTGGATTCAAAAAGATGAATATATGATTCAAGTACATAAGCTATACGAAAGCTTTATGATTGAACATAATTATTCACCAGATACTCAAACACGTAAACTTCTGGCAGAACAAGCTTGGAATAATATTGTAAACGCCTATAAGCTAAGAGATATCTTTATTGAGTATAGTGTTTCTGCATCGATTAAAGAAACTGTTGACACCTTAAAAAGCAATATACCGGAATTAATGCTTAATTCTCCTCGTTTTAAAAATAAAAATAATGAATTTGATTATGAAAGTTATTATTCATCTCTTATAAGCGACAAACCTGAAAACCTTTCTTGGTTAAGAAATCATTACCAAACGACATATATTCCTCTTAAAAAACTACAAGCTATTATATTATCTGAAAGAAAAATTAATCAAAACGAGTTAAAACAATTATATGATTTAAAAAATACTTCAGTTAACATTGAAAAATATACTTTTGATTTAAATTTCATACATACAACTCAAAATAAAGATAATAATCCTACTGCTTTTTTTTTAAAAGATTACCTCGAGAATAACAAAATAGCTGTTACAGAACAAGAAATCCAAGAATACTATAATAATAATAAAAAACTATATTTTGTTGAGCCTCAAACTGATTTGAATTGGGTATTGTTTGATAACATTCCATCAAAAGCTGACAGTTTAAAAACAAAAGCTCTTGCAGACTCTCTTTATAACTTATTAATTAAAGGAAAAGATTTTAGTAAGCTTGCAAATGATTTTTCAAGTGCTCCTTATAATAGACTTAAAGGCTATGCAGGGTTTATAGAAATTGATGAATTTGAAAAAGATATCTCAGAGAAAATTAAAGCATCTACCTCTAATGAAGTCATAAAGCCATTCTATTATAATAATTCCTGGTGGATAATCAGAGTAAATGAAAAAACATTAACTATGGCAAAACTACATATCATTAAATTAGACATAATAACTTCAAAGGAAACTATGGCTTTAACCAAAAAGAAATTAGAAAGATTTTCAGAATTAAGTTATCAAATTGGTTTCACTAAAACAGCTCAAGAGTTATCTTTATCAATTAATCAAAGCGATAATTTAAGTCTTAAAAATAGCAAAATAGAAGGTTTAGGCGATGCAGAAAACATTATAAGGCGTGCAATGTTATTGCCTAATAAAACCATTCTGGAACCAATTTTAATAAATGATAATCAGACATACATAATTTTTCAAGTTGAAAAGAATCACCCGGGATATTTTAAAAACTTGATAGAAGTTTATGAAGATATTGAAAAAATTCTAATTTCAAAAAAAAGTAAAGACTTACTCATTTCAACCGTTCATAATTTCAAAGAAGACTTCAATAAAAATATATTGCCTACAGGCATAATTACTCAAAAAAATATTCAATATAATGAATCTATCAAGTGGTTACCTTATGAATTCATTAAAGAATGCGTTACTCAACAAGATAACTCTATGACAAACATTTATCAAAATGAAGATGAAATCTATTTTGCAAAAATTATATCAAAAAATTCAAATTCAAATTCTCAATCCTTTTCTACACAAATACCCGAATTAACTAAAGAGTTACAAAACATAAACAGTTCTAAATATTTTGAAAATTGGTTGCAAAAGCAAATGAGTAAAGGCAAGGTTAAAGATTTAAGACCAAATGATCTTTTATAGTCTTTCAATTTTGAATACTCCATTTATTGTAAAAGAATAATGATAATCCGGTAAAAACTATAAAAATCAAAATCAAAATTATCACTGATGGCAAAATACTCATAAATGATAATTGCCTCCAAAAAATATCAGTAAAACCTTTCATTGCCCAATGATTTAGAGTAAACTTCCCTATTGTTTGAATCGATAAAGGCATTATAAAACTAGGGACCATAGACCCACCTAAGGCAGACATAGATAATACAATTAAAGTAGATAAACTGCTAACTTGACGTTCAGTTTTGCAAATTGTCGCTAAAAACATACCAATACTTGTGCTTGCCATTGCGGTTGCAAGAATAACAACTAATAATGAAAACATATCTCGAAAAATATTTAAATCAAATACTAAATAACCAAAGATAAACAACACTATCAACTGTAAGGTTCCGAGTATAATGCAAAACAACATTTTGCCTAAAATAACTTCAATGGCTTTTGTCGGAGAAATTAAAATTCTTTTGAGAGTACCGGTCTTTTTCTCCTCTAATAATGAGCTTGCAACAGCATTTAAACTAAAAAGCAAAAACATCACTGCCATCCCGGCAACATACTGTGCAAACATCTGATTCTCAACTTCTTCGCCTACTTGTGCTACAGTCTCAATGTTGACACTCTCAGAAAGATTAAAGGCACTACTACTATCTTTTGAAGTAGAATTAAAACCGACCTTCATATATGAATCAAAATCCATTTCTTTGCCCGGGATAGGAAAATATTGCTTAACTACTGAACCAATAGAATTTTTAAAATCACTATTTTTATCTTTACCTATTGTCTTTTCTGATTGCTTAAAAATCGAATTAAAAATTACATAAGGATATTTTGAAAACAATGTCTGTTGAATCATACCGGTTAAAATACCTTGTTCAATTGCATATTGAGGATCATAATTAATTGTTATATTTAGAGTGTTTCCCTCATTAGAATCAATTTCAAAATTTTTTGGAATGACAACACCCAGTCTTATTTTACCTTTTTTTATTAAATCATTCATAATATCAATTGTTACTTCTTGAGGTTGATTATCAACTAACACGCTGTCGATTATATTTATCTCAGATAAATCATCTATCTCTTGTAAAAAACTTTTTGAAAAATTAGTTTTATCTTGATCTATTGCCAATACTCTTATCGGATTTATACCCATTTCTTTACCGGTTGAACTAAAAATAGAGCCAAAAATAAATATTATGATCATAGGCACAATAAATGTTAACAGTACTGAAGATTTACTTTTTAAAAATATCTTTAAATCTTTTATTATGTAAGCTAATATCTTCATTTTAATCCTCTCTAAACTTTCTGCCGGTATGATATAAAAAAACTTCTTCAAGATTAGCCTTAGTATATTTTATATCATTTATAATCTGGTTATGATTTTTAATTTGTTGTAAAGAACCTAATAAGTTTTCTTTTACATCATCACCTTGAATAATTATAGTTTTTTGATTTTTACTTGTATCATCTTCTGAATAAAAAATTTCAAATTTTTCATCATAACTTAACTGACCGCATAATTCTGAAACAGTTCCTAATGCTATTAATTTCCCAAAATCAATTATGGCTACTCGAGTACATAACTTTTCAATTTCTTCAATATAATGAGAAGTATAAATTATTGTTTTACCTTCATTATGAAGTGATTTTATCATTTCAAAAATAAAATTTCTCGACTGAGTATCAACCCCAACAGTAGGCTCATCAAAAAATATAATTGCCGGATTATGTATTAGTCCAATTATTATATTTAATCTTCGTTTCATCCCACCGGAATAATTTTTCACAGGCTCATCTTTTTTTTGAAATAAATCTACAAATTTTAATAATTCTATTGACTTTGATTTAATCAAGGATGAACTCAAGCCATAAAGTTTTCCCCAAAACATCATATTTTCCCAAGCAGATAAATCCTCATAAATTGATAATTCTTGAGGAATTAATCCTATTGAGGATTTTATTTCATTTGCATTTTTCAATACATCAAAACCATTAATTGATATACTACCATAATCCGGTTTCAATAATGTACTTAATATATTAATTGTTGTAGTTTTTCCTGCTCCATTAGGACCTAAAAAACCAAATAACTCACCTTGCTTAATATGCAAATCTAAGTTATCAATGGCTAATTTATTTCCATAGCTTTTAGATAATTTATTTATTCTTATCAATTTTTTTTACCCCCTCTAATAAATATATAAACATATAATGCAATTTCAATTCCATTAATTATATTGATATTTTACCGGATTATTATTATTTTTATATCAAATATATATAATTACATATAAATTCAATTTAAGTTGATATGTCTTCTTCACAAAGTAATCTTAGATTTGATAACAAATTTTACTTCGTACAAAATAAAAAACTTGACAATAAATCATATACAAATTATCATTTATAAAAATGGAGGATAAATGAAATTAAATAGAGTTTTAGTTTTAGATGATGAAGATATGATACGAACTCTTATGAGAAAAATCTTAGAAAGAAAAGGGTTTGAGGTCATAGAAGCAAAAAGTTCTGAAGAAGTATTAGACATTCTCAAAAATGATACTTTTCATATCTTTTACTTTGACTTAATGCTCCCGGGGATGAATGGTATTGAACTCTGCAAACTTATTAAAAAAAATAATCCGGTAGCTATCATATACGCAATAACAGGCTATACTTCTGTTTTTGAACTCACAACTTGTAGAGATGCAGGATTTGATGATTATTTTAAAAAACCTCTTAAAATAGACGAAATATATAAAGCGGCAGAAGATGCTGTTGAAAAATTAAAAAGATGGACTACTAAAAATTAATTAATTTAATCCTCAAGTTTTATCTTTTTTATTCGATATAATAATTAGATTAATTCAATATTCAAAAAAAACATACTCCTGTGAAGCAGTTAAGCCGGAGTAATTAAGGTGGTGTAACACCACCTTTTCAATTTAATTACTTAAATTTAATCAATCTACAAATCAAAAATCCACTATAATCACATAATTCTCTAAATGTATCAAATTTAATATGTAATAAAGGAAAACTTACAATGGACCTCCAAGATGCTTTTGACCATCCTGGAGGTCCATTGTAAGTTTTCGGTGTAATCCTTAATTATTTATGTTTATTCAAAAAGATTTTTTCTTATCCTAAATGACTATTAAATAATGTTGTTGTGCAAGCATCTTGCTTGCACTTGCGGGACTGTCCCGCACTTGTCTTTGCTACAATCCGGAAGCTCGTAGAGATTTTTGACATTATTCAACAGTCTCAAAAATTATCATATCAAATAGAAAAGCGACTATCACATCTATAATTAAAAAAAGGGGAGCTATGCTCCCCTTTTATATTTGCATTATGATTTATTTCATAAGAATCATTTTTTTAGTTGAGGTATATTTTCCGGATTTCATTCTATAGAAATACATACCACTACCTACTGAACGACCGGTATTATCTTGACCCTTCCATACGATTTGATAGTTACCTGTTTTATAATTATCATTTACAAGGGTTTTAACTTTTTGACCCTTAATATTATAAATATCTATACTTACAGGACCATCATTTGATACTGAGAAACTGATTGTTGTCTCAGGATTAAATGGATTTGGATAGTTTGAATTTAATTTTGTAACTATAGGAGTTACAGGTATATCTGTTGTGGCTGTTCCACTACCTACCCATACATCATCAAGTTTCATATAGAACATATCTGTTACATTATAATGTCTAAAGGCTACATAGATTGTCTCTCCATGATAATCAGATAAGTCAACAATCTTTTCAACCCAATCACCACTACTTAATGTCTCATTAAAGACATTTGTAAAACTTGATACTTGAGTATCTGTTTCTGAAATCATTATTGCATAATGTTCATTTGGCCATTCAGGATCTTGTGCCGCAACGTAATATTTTAAGAACATACCTTGTCCGGCTCCCGGTGTTGGCAATTGAAGTGCAGGGGTTACTAACCAATTATCAGGAGTTAAAGCACCACCTGTACTTGTCCATGATGCACTTCCTGCACACGCTGTTCCACTATAAGGTGCATTTTCGGCAGTATAACGGAACCAGTCATTACCGTCGTTATCATTATCAATCATCGCCCACATAGCAGGAGGGAAACTTGTATTTTCAAAACCTTCTGACCATGGGAATGTATCTATTATAGGTTCACCTACAAAAACGTCTACTGAAATAGAACTTGATTCACCATCATCATAAATTGCTGTTACATTATAAGTATGTGTACCAACCGGTACATCTGTATCTGTATAAGTTAATGCTGTAATTGGCGTTTCTGTCAATAAGGTTTCACCTCGATACACCTTATAACCTATAAAATCACGTGTTTCTTCTCTGGTAATTGTTCTCATACTAAACATACTGTTACTATGAGCTGATGACCATTCTACAGGTGTATTAGCAAATCTTGGTATTACTGATTCCTTAACGGCAGGATTAAGTTCTGCATCTCTTGATGAGAATGTCAATACTTCTGTTGATGCTTCTGCATATCCCTTAATAATCCAGTTGTATGTCAAAGAGGAGGCAACTCCGGTAAGTGTAGTCCAAGCATTATTGAAATACATTATGTTTCCATATCCTTCATATACAGGACCGTCGTCACAACCTGCAGGAAATCCGTCAGGAGTATCAACATTGTAGCCAATCCATAATTCTTCGTCAATAGGAATGATTATTGGAGATGATAACTCAACTATTTTTAATTGTTCGGGAGTAATCCCTGTGACAGCTTGTTCATGAACTAATGTTCCCGGATTGTATGGATTTGCAGAACCGCCTGTCCATATTTTGATAGTAAATTCAGCTGTTGCGTGATTAGGCATAAATGCTACTTGGGTAAGTTGAGCTCCGGCAATACCAAAATTGATTAATTGTTCAGGACTAAATCTTTGAGCAACAGCAAATTCTACTGCTGAATCTGTACCAATGGCATCTGAGAAGTTATCAATAACAGCATGAGTAAACCATGTATCGCCACCCGGTTCATCCCAACCAAGTACAACATTATTGCCATTAACTTGTGCTTCTAAATTGCTTGGAGGAAATAATAAATCTCCACTACCGGCAGGTGTCGCTTCAACAATGTTTGAAGGAACAGACTCTCCGGCAGGTTCAGTATAAACTGCAGTTACATAATAAGAATACGTAACTCCATTTTCAACGTCTTCATCAAGATAAGTAGTTGTTGTAATAGTTTCTGTAATTGCTTCAGTATCTCTATAAACTTTATACCCTGCTAAATCTCGAGAAGGAGCATCCCAATTTAAATCTACTGAACCGTCTCCTGATGTTGCAGTTAAATTTTGAGGAGCAGGAAACTCTGAAGCATCATAAGAAATTGTAACATTATCAATATGAACATAGTTATCAGCATTTGTTATAGTTGATTCACCATAAAATGCCAATCTTACTGATCCGGTTATAGAAGGCAAGGCTAAACTAACAGTCTCACCGGTATTTGAAATATCATTAAATATTCTTGGAGAAGTTTGATTATCCCAAAGAGCTAAAGTATTTAATGATGACCAAGTTTCACCATTATCAGGTGAAATAATGACAGCAAAAATATCATCAATACCGGTTGTATCAGGATCTACACCACTATAAGCAGTTAATGCCATATCAAAAGTAACCGTATAAGTTCCGGTTTCTTCAGCAAGAACTAACTCTGGAGTAACCAACCAACGATTCATTGTAGTACCATATATATTAACTCTAGCACCTTGACCATTTATATGTTCTGCATCATTAGCAAAATCACCAATACTCCAATGTGAAAAACTTGACCAACTACCTTCATACTCAGTTAACTCAGGTTCTTCAGCAAGTAATCCGCTCATTCTTAACCAGAACATTGGAGGTGTAATTTCAAAATCTTGCACATAAGGGAAAGTCGTTACAGCTGAATTAACACCTTCTCCGGTAATATTAACAGTATGAACTACACGTGTTAAATCATCAGTAATTAATAATTCGGCTGTTTTTACTCCTTCACTTGTAGGAACAAATACAACTGAAACTGAAATATTATCACCTGAATCTAAAGATACAGGTAATTGATTCTCATTAGTTAATGTAAACTGATCAATATCATCACCTGATAAAACGATAGAACTAATTGAAATAAGTCCTGTGCCAATATTTGAAATAGTAAAGGCTTGAGGATTTGATTCTTCACCTAATAAAATAAGACCAAAATCTTTTTCATTAGGATTAACTGCAAAAATCGGATCTGAAGGTAAAACTTCAAATAACAATCTTGTGTTAGCATAACCTTGAACTAAAGTTCCGCTATCAGGTAATGCAGCAAGATCATAGGCACTAGTATCATTTTGAACTCTAAGTGCTCTGTTTACATCAGGAGTTGCAGAACCAAAGAATTTTGCTGAACTTGAACCATAACCTTGTGTGGTTTCATTTACTGCAACAACAAGATTTTGAGTGTTATTATAAACAAATGGTGCTGTCAATGTAATCTCAACCCAACCTTCTTCTGCAGGAATTATAACTTGACCATTAAATACTTCTATAAGATCCTCTTGAGGTATCCAAAGACTATCAGCAGCAAAACCGGATAAATCAGTATGACCCATATAGATTGCCCAATCAATATAATCTTCTCCTGTTTCAATACCATTCCAATAATAATATATTTTTGTTATTTGATTATCAGGTCTATTAAGCTCTTCTTGCAAATAAATAGTTTGAGAATAATTATATCCATAAAAAGGATTAATAGGTAAATTTAAATTAGTAATTTCACCGTCACCAATTTGAACAATTCCTTCCGCAATTGGAGGCAAAACAAATGCTGTAACAGGAATTGTAATAGTTAAAGCATCCGGATCATTGGTAGTTAAATTAATTTCATCAGAATATTCACCTTCAACTGCAGGAGTAAACATAAATGATATTTCTTGAGTTTGACCAGCAGATAAAGTAATATTAACGTTATCAGTAGAAATTTCATTTGGTAATGAATAAGATAACGTTAAGTCAGCAGCACCTGTATTTGATACAGTGTATGATAACGTTTTAGTACGATTGAGCTCAACATTTCCATAACCTAAACTATCAGCATTTGCAGAATATTGACCGGTAGTAGGTAAATTTTCAATAGTTATATCATCAATATAGATAGTACGATAAGTTCCACCAAGGCCATGTTTAAATGCTAAATTATCATTTGTAGCTCCGGCTAAACTAACCATATACTCTGTATAATCAGAACTTAATGTAATTGTTTCAATAGCTTCAAAAGTAGTTTCATCAGCTTGATTGCTCATTGTACCAATAATCAAAGGATAATTAGTACCTTTAGCAAAGAATTTTACTCTTTTCGAAGTAATATCTGTTACCGGTGGTGTAGATGCAATAAGTATAGCCTCTGTATCACTTGAATTAGCAAGCCTTAAACAATTTGTTGGAGAATAAGAACTATATGTTGATGAATAAATATCAGAATATGCATAACTTGTAGTAGCAATATTTATTGATCCCCATCCAATTGGAAAAGCTGGTGCAGTCACAGAATCAAAGTTTTCAAAATAAGGAAAATCCACTATACTTGGATCATCCATAGTCGTAAATGACCAAACAGGGCAATTTGATGCATCTCCCTCTGCATTATAAGGTACAACTTGCCAATAATAAGTTGTGCTGTATTCAAAATCTGTTGGAGTCCATGTTGTAACCAAGCCTAAATCAGCAATAAAAGCTGGAGGGTTAGTTTCTCCAAAATACAAATCATATCCTGTTGGTGCAGAACCACCACTAGCTTGCCAATTTAACGTTTGAGTTAAACTAACATCTGTTATCCCATCAACCGGAGAAACTAATATAGCAGGGGAAGGTTCAGGGGTAGCAATAACATAATCGATTGATATATTATCTATTGCAGCAGGAGGTTGAGTTCCACCTGAACCATCATTTCTCCAAGTGAACACTAATCTTTTAGTCAATCCTGAATTAGCTGCATCGAGTAGAATTGACTGTGTAGCCCAAGAATTAACACTTAAAAATTGAGCAAGATGATCTGATGAAGGAACTTCAGTTCCTGCAGAAATTTCTTGAGTAGTATCAAAAAGATATACCCTCATATAATCCCAATTTGCCGGCTCTCCCATTCCTTGAAAATCAAAACTTAAGATTATGGAAGCACAATTTGCCGGAAATGTAATATCACGATAAAAATGCACAGTTGATACTGAATTTGTTGTATAGGCATTAGTAACACCTAAATCATTTGATATGTAAATAGATTTACTTCCACCATTGGCTAAAGCTGTACCAATATTCCATTGGTTAGTAACTGCTCCATTTACAATTGTCCACGCTGTAGTATCACCTTCAAAATCTTCCGTAAAAAGATTTTGACCCATTAACATACCTACTAAACTTAGTAGGACTAAGAGAATACTAAGTTTTCTCATATTTCCTTCCTTTCTTACAATTTGAATAACATTTAAAAAACATCTAAACTTTTTCCTGTGAATATAATTCACACAACACCTCCTGATTTTTCCTTTAATTCACACTATAATTATCCAGTAAAATAATCACACTTTATTTGTTAAATATTTAAAAATCAAGAGATTCTGTCAAGGTAATATTTAAATCACCTTATAAACAAAATTAACAACATCCCACCCACTGTATACTTAATTGACAATACATATTACATTTTGAAAAGTTCTCAACTGTTTAAATTACTCTCAAACCTATTATAACTTGCAAAGCATATATTTAACAAATAACAAGAAAATTAAATTATCAATCAATCATTGAATCAATCCAAATGCATTGATTCATTATTTACCAATTAAATAAAAAAAAGTCGACGAAACTAACGCTTCGCCGACTTATTTTTTTCAATTGATAATTATTTCATAAGAATCATTTTTTTGGTTGAGGTATATTTTCCGGATTTCATTCTATAGAAATACATACCACTACCTACTGAACGACCGGTATTATCTTGACCCTTCCATACGATTTGATAGTTACCTGTTTTATAATTATCATTTACAAGGG
>Ga0334898_1000683_pt1 | contig 48733 bp, 50 predicted proteins | sample GraSluR3_MG_10_FD_207228 | JGI IMG/M metagenome (GOLD analysis project Ga0334898, IMG submission 207228) | Sludge microbial communities from methane-producing bioreactor in Wageningen University, Netherlands - Granular Sludge_3_08-R3 | ecosystem: Engineered > Bioreactor > Anaerobic >... | reverse complement strand
ACAGAGTAATCTGGTAAGACCCCTGAAAGACTAACAGGTAGATAGGTCAGAGGTGTAAGTGCAGTAATGTATTTAGCTGACTGATACTAATCGGTCGAGGGCTTGACCTTAAAGTTTTCCTTGTGTAGATTTTTAAAGAGCATAAAAGCAGTTATAAGGTAACAAGGAACAGGGAACAGAAAAACACTGGAACCCGACCCTAAAAGCCTTTAAGCTTTTACCGTTCCCTTACAACTGTTCCCTAATAACTATGATATTCCGTGACGATAGCGAAGGGGTCACACCTGTTCCCATCCCGAACACAGAAGTTAAGCCCTTCAGCGCTGATGGTACTTGGGTGGTAACGCCCCGGGAGAGTAGGTCGTTGCGGGATTTTTTATTTTTTGGAAGAAAGATAATTCAGGACATAAAGATAATTCTTATACTCAGGAGCCTGTGATGAAGGATCTAAGATTTTACTGTTCTAAACTTTTCACAATGATTGGACAACCATATAAACTTGGTTGTCTATTTTTTTTACTAGATACTCCTATGTTATAAAATACATATATTAAGGAAATAATGAAAAATAATAGACTATATCTATATATGGACAAGTATAAGCAAAGGAGGATTATGATGGTTGAAAATAAAGGTAAAAATGTGGTGGATACGGAACACTCCTTGTCTGCTGTTGATGAAGCTAGTCGTCAAGGTTTTTGGGCTGTGCTGGTTGTAATGGTGGGCTTTACATTTTTCTCACCTAGTATGACAGCAGGTGGAAACTTAGGGATTGGACTTAATATGAGGGACTTTTTCATTGCCATGTCTTTAGGGAATGGTTTTTTAGGTGCCTATACTGGGGCCTTAGCATTTATTGGACAAAAGACTGGTTTAACATTGGATTTGTTAGCTAGACATTCCTTTGGGGAGAAGGGATCATATCTCTCATCAGTATTAATAAGCTTTACTCAAATAGGATGGTTTGGAGTGGGGGTAGCCATGTTTGCCATTCCTGTTGGTCTACTTTTAAATATTAATCAAACTGTATTGATTATAGTAATGGGAATTTTAATGACGGCTACGGCTTATTATGGTATTAAAGCCCTTGCAATTTTAGGCTCTATTGCAGTACCCCTGATTGCAGCTTTGGGAATATATTCAGTGAATTTTGGAATCAACCAAGTAAATGGATTTGGAAATGTATTTGCAGAATTTCCAGCTCAACCCATTACTATGGCAGCAGCATTATCTATCGTTATAGGTAGTTTTATAAGTGGAGGTACAGCAACACCAAACTTTACTAGATTTTCTAAGACTACAAATATAGCAGTGTGGGCAACTATTGTAGCCTTCTTCGCCGGAAATAGCATTATGTTTGTATTTGGGGCAGTAGGTGGAGCCGTTACTGGAAATGCTGATATATTTGATATCTTAATTGCCCAGGGATTAATGATACCAGCAATATTAGTACTAGGGCTTAATATTTGGACAACCAATAATAATGCCCTTTATACAGCTGGTTTGGGTCTTGCAAATATTACTAAAATTCAAAGTAAGCCTATGGTATTGGTAGGCGGCGCTATTGGTACCTTAGCTGCTATGTGGCTGTATAATAATTTTGTAGCCTATTTAAGTATTTTAGGAGGAATGATTCCTCCTGTTGGTGTTGTTATAATTATTCATTTCTTTATGAATAAAAAGGCATATGAAGAAGGAAAAATACAGACTAAGAGTGTAAATTATGGAGCCATACTGGCTGTTGTGGCTGGTGTCTTGGCAGGAGTATTTGTAACAATAGGTATACCCCCATTAAACTCTTTAATTGTATCGGCTATTGTTTATTATATCTATGAAGTGGTAACTAACAACAAATAGAGAGGTGAGAAAGCTATGTTAGTAAAGAATGTACATCTAGAGAATAGCACAGAACAAAACGATATCTTAGTTAAAAATGGAAGGTTTGAAAAGATTGCACCTAATATTACTCCTGAAGCAGGTATAGAAGTAATAGATTGTGATGGGTGCATGGTACTGCCTCAATTTATTGAATCTCATATTCATTTAGACTCAACTCAAACTGCAGGGGATCCTAATTGGAATATGTCAGGAACATTATTTGAAGGTATTGCTCGGTGGGCAGAGAGAAAGGAAAAATTAACCATAGAGGATGTAAAGAAAAGAGCCGGAAGCACCATAAGAAATCAAGCAAAAAATGGAATTGGTCATGTGCGCACCCATGTAGATGTAACTGATCCAAAATTAATTGCAATGCAAGCAATGTTAGAATTAAGGGAAGAGTTAAAGGAGCAGGTGAATATTCAGATTGTTGCTTTCCCTCAAGAGGGAATATTGAGCTATCCCAATGGAAAGGAATTAATGGAAAATGCTGCAAAAATGGGTTGTGATGTTATAGGGGCAATTCCACATTTTGAATTTACCCGGGAATATGGGGTGGAAAGTTTGAATTTTGCAGTAGAACTTGCCCAGAAGTATGATCTTTTAGTGGATGTTCACTGTGATGAGATTGACGATGAACAGTCTCGTTTCGTTGAAACCTTAGCAGCTAGGGCATATGAATCCGGTTTAAGGGATAGGGTGACAGCAAGTCATACCACATCAATGCATTCCTTTAATAATGCCTATGCATCCAAGCTATTTAGATTATTAAAAATGAGCGAAATGAACTTTATAGCCAATCCATTAGTAAATATACATCTTCAAGGGAGATTTGACACCTATCCTAAGCGTAGAGGGGTTACTAGGGTAAAGGAATTAGTTGCAGAGGGTATTAATGTATCCTTTGGTCATGATGATGTATTCGATCCATGGTATCCCCTAGGAGAAGGAAATATGAGGGATGCAGTACATATGGGATTACATGTATGTCAAATGATGGGCTATGAGGAAATATTGAATTCCCATAATTTTATTACCCACAATGCAGCTAAGACATTGAATCTAGGAGAAAGCTATGCTATTAAAGAGGGAAATCCAGCAAGCTTTATAGTTTTAAATTCTGACAATTTTTATAAAGCATTAAATAATAAAAAAGAAGTACTGTATAACTTTACTAAGGGTAAGTTAATAGCTAAAACACAACCTGCTGTAAAGGAAGCACTTTTTTAAAAATAGTTAACCACCAAAAAGCATCGGGGACTCATATAAACCCTGGTGCTTTTTTATAATTATTTAGTATTTTGTAATCCCTATAAAAGTGATATAATGTACAAAATAGTTTGTACATTATAGAAGGTGATAAATTGGATAGTAATGAAAGAAGAGAAAAAATATTATCTAGTATAAAGAAACAAATTCAGCCGATTAAAGGAACAGAATTGGCTAAACTATATAATGTAAGTAGACAGGTAATTGTACAGGATATAGCTATATTAAGGGCAGCTGGAGAAAGTATCATAGCTACGCCACAGGGATATATCTTTCCTTTTTCATCATCATCCACAATAAAGAAAACAATAGCCTGTTGTCATAGGGCAGATGAAATATTTGATGAATTAGCAATTATGGTAGATATGGGAGCTAAAATAATAGATGTGATGGTAGATCATCCTGTATATGGTGAGATTAAGGCAAATCTAATGATAAACTCTAGAAAGGATTTAAATGACTTTGTAAAGAGCTTTAAAAATCTTAAGGCTGAGCCATTATCTTCTTTAACAGAAGGAGTGCACTTACATACTATAGAGGTTCCTGATGAAGAAACCTATAATGAAATTATTTCAAAACTTAAAAAAGAGGATCTTTTAGTGGAAGAGTAATCAGAAAATAACAAGTAATATGAGGAGGGGCTTAATGATTTTAAAAAAGGGTACCGGTAGAAAACCTATGTGGATAGTCGTAGCTGTGGTAGTACTGGTTGGACTAATACTATTAAGTAGCACTGGTTTTATCGTAAATTATTTATGGTTTTCAGAAGTAGATTATGTTCAAGTGTTTTTTAAGGAATTAATAACAAAAATAGAGATTGGGATTCCACTTTTTATTATATTAATTATAATATTGTATATTTATTTTGCTCTATTAAAAGCATTGTATAATAAAAAGATGTCGGTATTTAACTCTAAGATTCAAAATAAAAAAGAAAATAGATGGGTATTTTTAGGTTCTACTATTCTTTCTATTTTTCTCTCAACTTTAATTACCTCCAATCTATGGTATAAGTTATTAGAATTTAATAATTCCTCAGATTTTGGAATAAATGATCCTATATTTAATCAAGATATGTCCTTTTATGTATTTAAACTGCCTTTTTTTGAGCAATTATATTCTACTGGATTAACAGTTTTGATAACAATAGCTATCGCATCCTTTGTATTATTTATTATTTTGTTCACATTAAAGGGCAAACAAGGAGTATTCAGTGGAGATGATATAAAGCAATTAGATATTAAGGACATCTCAAAACAATTCTTGTCTATGGCATCTAAACAATTAGCTATTGTTATAGGAATATTTTTTCTGTTTTTAGCTGCTGGATATTATTTAAGAAGTTATACTCTTTTATATTCACCTACAGGGCTTGTATATGGAGCTGGATATACTGATCTTAATGTTACCCTATGGGTATATAGAATTTCCATGGTGGTTGCTGTTATTAGTGCAATTTTAGTTATCATTGCAGGCTATAGAAGAAAGATTAAGCTGGCTTTAGTAGGCCCAATAAGCCTTATTGTCATCTCACTATTAGGTAATATAGGGGCATTAGCCATAGAAAACTTTATCGTCTCCCCTAATGAATTAGTTAAAGAGCAGCCATATATTATAAATAATATAGAATACACCCAAAAAGCCTATGGATTAGGCGAGGTAGAGGATAGAGAGTTTCCTGTTGAGCAAGATCTTACGGCTGAAAGTATTGCAAAGAATAATATCACCATAAATAATATTCCCATTAATGACTATAGACCAACACTATCCATGTATAATTCATTACAGGGATTTAGAAGATATTATGAGTTTAATGATGTGGATATCGATCGATACCATATTGATGGCGATTATACCCAGGTTTTTTTATCCGCCAGGGAGTTAAATCAGGATAAGATAGATGAAAGCTCTAAGTCTTGGATTAATCTTCACCTTAAGTATACCCATGGATTTGGGGCAGCGGTTTCACCTGTTAATAGAGTAAATGAAGTGGGACAACCTGAATTAATGATGAGGGATATCCCCCCTCAAGGCAGTGAAGATCTTGAAATAACCGAGCCTAGGATTTACTTCGGGGAATTGACCAATGATTATGTCATTACCAACACCAATACCAAGGAGTTTGACTATCCTTCAGGAAATGACAATGTTGAATATCTTTATGAAGGAGATGCAGGAATTCAACTAAACTTCTTAAAGAGAATACTCTTTGCAGTAAACCAAGGTAGTCTTAGGATAATTCTATCCAATGATGTTAACTCTGAAAGTAAGATATTGATTCATCGAAATATTATGGAGCGTGTTCAAAAGATTGCACCCTTCTTTGACTATGATCAGGATCCCTATTTAGTCATTGATAATGGAAAGCTATATTGGATAATCGATGCCTTTACCTCCAGTGATCGATATGCCTATTCACAACCCTTTGGACAAAACTCATTTAACTATATAAGGAATTCAGTAAAGGTAGTGGTAGATGCATTTAATGGAGACACCACCTTTTATCAGATAGATAAAGATGATCCCATATCCACCACATATGGGAAAATTTATCCGGATTTATTAACCGATATTGACGAAATGCCAGAAGGACTAAGAAGTCATGTTAGGTACTCACAAACCTATTTTGATATACAAAGTGAAATGTACAGAACTTATCATATGGAGAATCCAACCGTCTTTTATAATAAAGAAGATCTTTGGCAAGTAGCTAATCAAATCTATGGCGGTGGAGAAGAGGAAAAGGTAGAATCTGCATATATTATCATGAAGGACCCTGATATAGATGAAGAAGAATTTATGCTTATGATACCTTATACCCCAAGGGATAAGGACAATATGGTCTCCTGGATGGCGGCATTAAATGATGGTGAGAACTATGGTAGGCTAGTGGTATATAGATTCCCAAAAGAAAAACTAGTTTATGGGCCAATGCAGATGGAAAAAAGAATAGATCAGAATACGGAGATCTCCAAGGAACTTACATTACTGGATCAACAGGGTTCAAATGTTATTCGGGGCAATCTCTTAACCATACCGATCGAAGAGTCTTTACTCTTCGTAGAGCCAGTATACTTAGAATCTACCGGGGGAGAGAGAAATTTACCTGAAGTAAAAAGGGTTATTGTCGCCTATGAAAACCAAATAGTTATGGAGGAAAGCTTAGAGATTGCTTTAAATAAGATCTTTGGTCTGGCAGAAGATGAGGAAGAGACTGAGCAAGGAGAACCAACAGATCCAGGTGGGGAGACCACACCGCCTCTAATAGGAAGTATTGAAGAACAAATAAGAAAAGCTAATGAATTATTCGATCAGGCTGAGGAAGCACAAAAACAAGGGAATTGGGCGGAATACGGAAACTATTTACAACAGCTACAGGATGCCTTAAACGAATTAGAACAATCCACTGGAGCCGGTGAAGTTGAGGAAGAGATAGAACAGGGGATTGAGGAAAATATTCTCCAAGAGGAAGAAGAAATAGATCAATAATATATTATAGGTATAAAAAGGGAATCCCAATCTTAGGATTCCCTTTTAGTTTTTAATTGGAGGTACCATATAAAAAATGGGTTTGTAATGATAGAATAAATGAAAATATAATGAACTTTTTACATAGGTTAATTCTCTTACTAGTAGAAGGAGGGATCATCCTTGGAGGAAAAAACGAATATAAAAAAAGCGATGGCAGGAGACAAGGATGCCTTAGTTTCCCTTATCATGGATAGGAAAAACGAATACTATAAACTAGCCTTTGTATATATGAAGAATAAGGATGATGCCTTAGATGCCCTAGAGGATATGATTCTTATAGTATATAGTAAAATCAAAAGTCTCAAGAAGGAAGATGCCTTCTATAGCTGGAGTAAGAAAATATTAGTTTCTTGTTGCTTAAATAAAATAAGAAAACAAAAGAAGATTATTCTATTTGATCATTTGGAGCAAGAAAGTAAAAGTAATGATTTTATAGCAAAGGATCAGGAGCTGGATTTGGAAAAGGAACTAGAGAAGCTAAGCCCTAAACATATGGAGGTCATAAAATTAAGATATTATCTGGACTTAGATTATGAAACCATATCAAAAATAACCAACACTCCCATAGGTACGATTAAATCAAGAATCTTTAATGGACTTAGAAATCTAAGAAAAGGACTTGGAGGTGAATATTAAGTGAGGGATATAGAAGAGCTATTGAGAAAAAATAAAGAAGTATATGATGAGTTAGAAGCCCCAGAGGAAATGGAAGGACGATTAAAAAATGCTTTAGAGAATAAAAAGATGAGAACTCCTCAGTGGAAAAGATTAGCTGTTGCTGCCATTTTAGTCATAGCGTTTATTTTCACCTATAATTATAATGCCATAGCTTATTATGGGAAGAGGCTACTTGGATATGATAGCGTCATGTCCCAAAGCCTACAGGATTTAAATGAGTTAGGAAAGGGACAAGAAATAGGAAAGAGCTTTAATTTTAATAATGGTGTGAAAATTACTCTAGATGGTATTATGGTGGATGATAATCAACTATTGGCATTCTACAGAATAAAGGATCCTAATGCTAAAAATGATGATACTTTTTTTAGTATAGCACCCTTAAGTATTAGGGGGTTGTTTAGAGAGTATAATCCTAATTCAGGACAGGGAGAATTTAATGAAGCTACTAAAGAATTAGTAATGATTCATTCCTTTGAACCACCATCATTTTATGAAAGAAAGCTAAAGTTTCAGGGACATTTTGAAATTAATGAAGAATATAAGGAATTTAGCATAGGTTTTACCTTAGATCGTAATAAGGCTATGGGACATAGTATAAAGCAAAAGTTAAATAAGAGTATTACTTTAGAAAATCAAGAAATAAGATTTAAAGATATTCTTGCCACTAGCACCCAGACTGTAATCAGTGGTTCCTTAGCAAGCCTAGGGGATTTAGCCATGGAAAAGCTAAAGGGAGAACAGGTAAGACCCATAATAGACTGTACGCTAATAGTAGATAGACAGGTTTATGAGTCAGTTAGTACTGGAGTAAGAACAAACCTTAGGGGTATTACCTTTGAGCATATATTTGAGCCCTTACCAGAGAACATAGAGGATTTAAAGCTAGCAATAATAAATCTAACCATAGATAAAAAAATAAAAAAGGTAATTCCAATAGAGAAGGGTAAGACAAAGGGAGTAGAGATAGAAGGTCAATGGGTAAAAATACTAAAAGTAAACCAAACCGATAATACTACAGAGATAACCATAGAAAGTAATGAAGATGTATTATTTCCTGATATACAATTAATAGCAGACGGTCAAGAGGTTTTTCTAGAAAATACCCATGATGAAGAATATGAAAAAACCAAGGATGGGATAATTAAAAGGAGAATAATATCCTTTAAGACCATAGGAGAAGAATTAGAACTTAAGATAAATAAAATTCACTACAAAAAAGAAATGAACAAGGTTATAGATATACCAATAAAGTAAATGTTATCTAAAGTAAGTGTCATCCGAACTTAGGATTCCCTAGCGAGAGCGTCGTAGACGCTCTTTTGATGCTATTTCCTCAGTAGTTATATGCTCTAGTTCGTGAGCCTTTCTAGCAATATCTCTTTTAGTAATAATACCCTTATCTATCAAGACCTCAATCATACTGGCGATTGCTAAGGTGTTTCTATAATCAATTTCCTTTAAGTCAGCTATTTGACCAAAGACCTCTAATTTTGTTGTTGACATTTTATAACCCCCACCATTCTATATATCTTGATTATTTACAAAAAATAAAAAAATATACAATTTTATATGATAAGAAAGTTCTATTTCCTACCATATAAAATTAGGGGATGCAAAGGGAGTAAGCGAAATAGTGGGAGACAATATTTTATGTTTAGAAATGTGAAATAAACATATAATGATTATAACGGCAATGTATTTTAAATTAATATCATTGCCAAATAAAGCTATTCATTATATAATATTGTAAAAATCAAATAGAATAATCGATGAAGGGAAATAGTAAAGGATATCTTTTTTAAAGAGAGTCGATGGTAGGTGTAAATCGATAAAGGGAATCTTTGAATCCATCCATGAGATTTTAACAAAATAAGTTAGGATTGGACTCCTTATGGTCCTTTGAGTGAATTGGTGTAACCAATTAATCAGGGTGGCAACGCGGGATATGACTCTCGTCCCTTAACAGGGATGGGGGTTTTTTGTTTTAAATAACAGTTCTACATAGTAAAAGAAAGGAGAAAAAAATGTTAGATATAAAGAGAATTAGAAATGAGTTTGAGGATGTAAAGAAAGGATTAGATAAAAGAGGAGAGGACTATAATTTAGAAGGACTCTTAGGCTTAGATGAGAAAAGAAGAGAGATATTAGGAGAGGTAGAGCAGCTAAAAAATAAACAGAATGTTGTATCTAAGGAAATACCTAAGCTAAAAAAAGCGGGACAAGATGTTAGTGCTATTATGGAGGAAATGAAGGAGTTATCCCAAAGGATAAAAGATATAAATAGTGAATTAAGAGAAGTTGAAGATGAATTGAAGGAAAGATTGTTAGGAATTCCCAATGTACCAAATCCTGATGTACCCGTTGGAGATACCGATGATGATAATATTGAAGTTAGGAAATGGGGACAGACCCCAGAGTTTAACTTTAAATTCAAGGCACATTGGGATGTGGGAACTGATTTAAATATATTGGATTTTGAAACAGCTGGGAAGGTAACCGGGGCACGATTTACCTTTTATAGAGGATTAGGTGCTAGACTAGAAAGGGCTTTAATTAACTTTATGTTAGATCTACATGTTGATCACCACAATTATTCTGAGATACTACCGCCCTATATGGTAAATAGGGATAGTATGACAGGAACAGGGCAATTACCTAAATTTGAAGAGGATGCATTTAAAACCAATAATGATTACTTCCTTATACCCACCGCAGAGGTACCAGTAACCAATATGTACAAAAATGATATATTGGATGGGGAGTTACTTCCAATAAAACATGTGGCATATAGTGCCTGCTTTAGAGCAGAGGCAGGATCAGCAGGTAGAGATACAAGGGGATTAATTCGCCAGCATCAATTTAATAAGGTAGAGCTAGTGAAGTTTGCTCATCCCGAACATTCCTATGAGGAGCTAGAAAAGCTGACAAATGATGCAGAAAAAGTATTACAATTATTAGGATTACCCTATAGAGTAGTAAGGATATGTACAGGAGATCTTGGCTTTACTGCAGCCAAAAAATATGACCTTGAGGTATGGATGCCAAGCTATGATCGTTATGTGGAAATCTCCTCCTGCAGTAACTTTGAAGATTTCCAAGCACGAAGGGCGAATATTCGATTCCGTCCAGCACCAAAGGAAAAAGCACAATTCATTCATACATTAAATGGTTCAGGAGTGGCAGTAGGCAGAACTGTTGCAGCTATTTTAGAAAACTATCAGCAAGAGGATGGAAGTGTAATAATTCCAGAAAAACTCAGACCATATATGGGTGGATTAGAAAAAATAGGAATGTAGAACCTACCTATGTTTTTAAAAAGTAGATATTTTGGTGATAATACTATAATAACTTAATCATCTTGGAGTGAATATTAATAATGGACGAAAATAGAACTTTAATTATAGTTATTATAGTATTTTTAATAGCTATATCAGCTTATTTTTCAGCTACTGAAACAGCATTTTCTAGCTTAAATAAAATACGCCTTAAAAATTTAGAAAAAAAGGGTAATAAAAGAGCTAATTTAACATTAACATTGTCAGAGCAATATGATAATCTTTTATCTACAATTTTAATAGGAAATAATATAGTTAATATAATAGCAGCATCCCTTGCAACCGTTATTTTCACTGATATTTATGGGAATGCTGGTATTACAATATCCACTATTATAATGACAATATTAGTACTTATATTCGGTGAAATTTCACCTAAAAGCCTGGCAAAGGAAACTCCAGAAAAGTTTGCCATGTTTTCTTCACCGATGATTAGGTTTCTTATGTTTGTTTTTAGACCAATTAATTATATCTTTGCCCAATGGCAAAGGCTATTATCGAGATTTTTTAAGGTGAAGAGGGATCAAAGAATTACCGAGGATGAACTATTAACAATAGTACATGAAGCACAAAGTAAGGGTGGTATTAATGAGCAGGAGGGTGAACTTATTCGTTCCGCTATTGAGTTTAATGACCTTGATGTTAGAGATGTGTTAACCCCTAGGGTCGATGTAATAGCAGTAGATTTAAAATATACAAACGAGCAAATAGAGCAATTATTTTTTGAAAGTAATTATTCAAGATTACCTGTATACCAAGGTAATATTGATCATATAATTGGAGTGCTCCATGAAAAAAATTTTAATACCTTTCTAAGGAATCAGGAAAAGTTTATTAAAAATATTATTAAACCAGTGGTTTTTGTAACACCTACTATGAAAATATCCAAGTTATTGAAGCTATTACAAAAAAGAAAGACCCATATGGCGGTTATTACAGATGAGTATGGAGGTACAATGGGTATTGTTACCCTTGAAGATATTTTAGAAGAGCTGGTGGGGGAAATATGGGATGAGCATGATGAGGTAATAGAGGATTTTGTTAAGATAAAGGAGAATGAATATAGGATATCTGCCAGTGCTAATATAGATAAGATGTTAGAATATTTTAATATAGATCGAGAATATAATGCTAATACCGTTAGTGGATTTGTAACACAAGAGTTAAACAGAATCCCAAAGGAAGGTGACAGTTTTATATATGAAAATTTAAGTATTACCGTAACAAAAACTGACACCAGACGTGTACTTGAAGTTAATGCAAAGGTGTTAACCGAGGAGGAATAAATCCATTGGAAAAGAGTACAAGAAAGTTAATCCTTATAGCAACATATATAGTAGTGTTATATTGGGCATTAACAAATATCAAGCTTGTTTCATCTGGAATTTCTAATATTATGGGAATACTATCTCCTATAATAATAGGAATATTTATTGCATTTATATTAAATATTTTACTAAAAATTATTGAAAAAGGATTTAGGGTTTTTACTAATGTCAAATGGCTTTATGAAAAGAGAAGGTTGTTCTCAATAATACTTACATATCTTATCACCATAACATTTATAACTGCAATCATATTTTTTATTGTACCCCAGGTAATTGAAAGTGCAGAAACTTTAGTAAATACAATACCTCAATATTCAGAATCCCTGAAGAAAAGCTCCAATGACTTATTTTTGAAATTGGGTTTATCTAATGAAGATTTAAATGAATTATTGGGGAATTGGAAAGAATTATTACAATCCATTGGAGAATTTACAGCTAATACCATTGATAAGATTTTTAATTTTACTTTAAATTTTGCATCGGGTGTGGTAAACTTCTTTATTGGAATTATATTTTCAATATATATATTACTTTATAAGGAAAAGCTTATTCATATTCTAAGAAAGCTAATTAATACCTATACAAGTGATAAGGTATCCAGTAGGATTTCCCATATAGCTAAAGAGATTAATCATACATTTACTAGATTTATAGGAGGACAATTAACTGAAGCGATAATACTAGGGACTATGTGTTTTATTGGTATGGCGATTTTGAGATTACCCTATGTCCCCCTAATCAGTGTATTAATAGGTATAACAAGTTTAATCCCATTATTGGGAGCATATATTGGGACCATTCCTGCAGCTTTTATTATATTTATGGAAAATCCTATGCAAGCCTTAATATTTATACTTTTTATTCTTATTATCCAACAAATAGAAGGGAATTTTATATATCCTAAGGTAGTAGGTAAGGCAATCGGCTTAGATGGTTTTTGGGTATTTCTTGCTATTATTATTGGAGGAAGCATGTTTGGAATATTAGGAATGATGCTAGGGGTTCCCAGTATGGCAGTTATTTATACCATTATAAGAGAAGCAACAAATAAAAGATTAAAAAAAACCTATAAAGGAATAAACTAACAATTCCGGTTTTATTGACAAGGCAGTACTTATATGTTAATATATAGAATGTGCCGAAAAAACGGAGGGGTGTCCGAGCGGTTTAAGGAGCTGGTCTTGAAAACCAGTGATCTCGAAAGGGACCGTGGGTTCGAATCCCACCCCCTCCGCCATAAAATAAGGAGAAGTACTCAAGTGGCTAAAGAGGTGCCCCTGCTAAGGGTATAGGCTGGGTAACCGGTGCGAGGGTTCAAATCCCTCCTTCTCCGCCATTTTTTTTTGCTAAAATTTAATCATGTGGGAACAATAATTAAAGTGGAAAAACCTTGATTATTGACAACATTATACATATAACCTATAATAAGATTTAAATATATAAAAGCTAGGAAAGGGACTAGTAAAGGGGATTAATTGTCCAGAGAGTAGAATTCTTTGGCTGAAAAATTCTACAATAATATTCCTTTGAACCCACCCTGGAGCTGAGGCTGAAAAAGTCTTTCGGTTTAATACCGTTATCATACAATGAGAGGATAGATCTATATCTATCAATCAGGGTGGTACCGCGAGTAACCTTCGTCCCTATTGGGAAGGAAGGTTTTTTTGTTTTGATAAGGAAAAGAAAAAGGAGGCTAAATAATGGCAAATAAGGAAAAGGTTCAGGAAATCACATCAAGGGATGAGGATTTTGCACAATGGTATACTGATATTATTTTAAAAACAGAAATGGTGGATTATTCACCCGTAAAGGGTTTTATGACTATTAGACCATATGGTTATGCAATATGGGAAAATATTCAAGCAGCCTATGATAAGAGGTTTAAGGAAACAGGACATAAAAATATGTACTTTCCACTTCTGATACCTGAGAGCTTACTTCAAAAAGAAGCTGAACATGTGGAGGGCTTTGCACCAGAGGTAGCTTGGGTTACCCATGGTGGAAATGAAAAACTAGCAGAGAGGTTAGCCATTCGCCCTACATCTGAAACAATTATCTGCAGCATGTATTCTAAATGGCTTAAGTCATGGAGAGAGCTACCATATCTATATAATCAATGGTGTAGTGTAGTAAGATGGGAAAAAAGTACTCGACCCTTCTTAAGAACATCTGAATTTCTATGGCAGGAAGGACATACACTCCATGAAACCTATGAAGAAGCCCAGGAAGAGACATTACAAATGTTGGATATATATAGAGATGTAGCTGAGAAGCACTTGGCTATTCCAATGGTTGTTGGACGAAAAAGTGAAAAGGAAAAATTTGCAGGTGCCTTTGCAACCTATACCATGGAAGCATTAATGCATGATGGTAAGGCATTGCAATCTGGAACTTCCCATAACTTAGGACAGCACTTTACAAAGGCATTTGATATTACCTATACTGGACGAGAAGGGGATATAGAATATCCATACCATACCTCTTGGGGACTTTCTACTAGATTGATTGGTGGTCTAATAATGGTCCACAGTGATGATAATGGTCTAGTATTGCCTCCAAAAATAGCACCTACACAGGTTGTGGTAATTCCAGTTGCCCAGCATAAAGAAGGTGTACTAGATAAGGCATATGAGATTAAAAAACAATTAGAAGAACAATTCCGTGTAGAAATTGATGATAGTGATGGATATTCACCAGGTTGGAAGTTTAATCAATGGGAGATGAAGGGTGTTCCCATTAGATTAGAAATAGGACCTAGGGATATAAAAAATAATCAAGTAGTTATTGCTAGAAGAGACAATGGAGAAAAGACTATATTATCAATGGATAATTTAAATGAAAGTATTCAAAAACAATTAGAGGATGTCCAACAAAGTCTATTTAATAAGGCAGTAAATATGAGAGACCAAAAGACTTATGTAGCTAAGGATATAGATGAATTCACAAATATTATTAATAACACCCCTGGTTTTATTAAGGCAATGTGGTGTGAAGATCGAGATTGTGAAGATAAGATAAAGGAAGATACAGTGGCAAGTGTACGTTGTATACCATTTGATCAAGAGGATTTAGGAACTAATAAGTGTGTATGCTGTGGCAAGGAAGCTAAAAAAATGGCTTACTTTGCAAAGGCATATTAATATAAGAAAAGCTAGTGACTCTGTAGGTCACTAGCTTTTTACGCTTCTCTCATCCCATAGTCTTTGTACCTTATTCCATTTCTTTAATACCTGTTGTCGATGAAACTCCAATATTATATCCGGTAGTTTTTTTTCTTCTATAGGTTCGTCCCCGATGATTTTAGCAGGGATAAAAATAGATTCGGTTTCTCTTAATTCTTCTACAAAAACTAGATGTTCATAGATAGTTATTAAACCTTCAATAACATTATCTAATCGCTTTACTTCCTTTTCATCCTCCTGGTGTAAAATCAAATCAAATTCATTAAAACTTGCTTTTTCCTTCATAATAATGAGCTTTTCATGGACTTCCTCTAAATCCACATCTTCCTTCTTATTTAAAACCTGATTAATGATTGAAGGGAAATCTTTTATTAATTCACTGCACTCATTATACACAGCCAATAGTGGTTTATGGGGAAGGATAAAATAGTTCACTAAAAGGGCGATTATAATACCAGCAGTGGTATCTAATAATCTGAAAATGCTATATTGTAGAATATTATCCCCATCAATCATAATGGACAGGAAAACCACACAGGCAATAACAATAGAGGCATTCCATTTTAGGGATTTACAGATATAGATAATGATTATAATGCCAATACCAATAAGGAATGGATTTCCTTGGAGAAGCAATGCAAAAATATATCCAAAGAATGCCCCTACAAAGGTTCCAAATACCCTATCCTTGCCCTTAATAAAGGAATCACTAAATGTACCCTGCATGGTTATAATTGCTGCGATTGCTGCGAAAAAGCCTGAATTTTCATTTAAGAATGACCCATAAAATATACATATAACAACTGCCAATGCCGATTTTAAGATACGTGCACCTATTTTCATAAATATCTTTAATCTCCTTATTAAGACAGAAAATTTATCTTGTCTTATTACATATATTTTCTAATAATTAATATATTATAGCATAATAAATTAGTATTGCCATATGAAAATAAACTTTATGTATAAAGGCTATAACTAATGGAAATATGGTTAAACTAGGAAAGTGGGTAAAAATAAAACAATTGATTTATGCCTCTATTTATGTTAAGATATAGTTCGTCAATAAATTAAATAATTTGTGCCCATAGCTCAGCTGGATAGAGTGCTTGACTACGAATCAAGAGGTCGGGAGTTCGAATCTCTCTGGGCACGCCATTCACAAGACTTTCAAGGCTTTAATTGGTACTTTAAAATAAGATTTAACCCTTTTTTAACCCTTAAGAAAAAATAATACAATGAATTAACCCTATCAAAATAATGATAGGGTTTTATTATTATGTTATACAGAAGTATCAATTAAAATTGTAAGAGCTGCTCTCTTATATAAAAATACTATTTAAACATTGAACCTCTTTTTCTTTTATATCTTCTAATACATGAGTATATATTTCAGTTGTTTTAATAGAACTATGTCCTAATAATCTTGAAACGGTTAATATAGATGAACCATTCTCAAATAATTTAGTAGCATAGGTATGTCTCAAGGAATGGAATTTTCTATACTGTACTCCAGCATTATTTAGTACTCTTTTCCAAGATCTAATTAAGTTTCTGGAATCTATATATTGACCTGTTAATGAAGGGAATAAAAGATTGTTATCATTGTATGCTGGACCAAGTTTTAATTTTTCCTCTTTAATTAAAATATCTAATCTAGACAATTCATTAATTAAGGTTCTTGGAAGTGGAATTTCTCTATTTGAATTTTTTGATTTTGGTTTTGTGATTTTTAATTCATAGCTATATTTACTATCATCTTTAAATACTTTAACCAACCTAGCAGATTTGTTTATTTTTACAATATTGTTCTGAATATCAGATTTTTCTAATGCTAATATTTCACCTTCACGAGCTCCAGTAAGTAGTGCAAAAATAATAATATATCTTATTTTAACATTACCAAGACTATTTATGATAATATTAATTTCTTCTTTAGAAAAAGTCTCTATAGATTTAATATCTTCCTTTATATCTTCCTCATTTCCCTTTGAAATTTTTAATCCCTTTATAGGATTTTTTAAAATATATGATTCAGATTCTGCATAGCTAAAAAATTTGTTAAGCAACTTATTTAGATTTAATACTACAGAATGGCTTTTCCCATTTTTTATTAAATCATTATAATACTTTTGGATAGCAATTTTCTTTATATTATTAACAATTAATTGACCTAATGTTGTATCCTGAACATAGTTTCTATAAATAGACTCATATCTTTCAAAAGTAGAAGATTTATTGCCTGAATGATATTCTATATCCCATAACCAGGCATGCATAGATCTTTCTAAAGATTGAGAGCTTAGATCAGGATTTAATCCATTTTCTAAAGCTCTTACATATTCATTTTTTTTATTTTCTGCTTCTGTTTTAGTTCTTCCATAAAAGGTTTTTCTAATAGGGTTACCCTTATTATCAAATCCTACATTTAACCTAGTACGAAAATAGTTATATCCGTTTATTTCTGTATTTGTCTTTGGTTGTCTAGCCAATAAAACTCACCTCTTAACCCATGAATTTATCAATATCTTCTTGAGTAGCCTGCTTTACTGCATCTTTATCCTCTGATTGATCCTGCTGATATTCATTTCTAGCTTCTTTTAGTCCATTCTCTATTAGTTCGTAATTATCTATACCATTTTCTATATTATGCAAATAATTTTCATATTCCTCTATTTTATGTTTCAAAAAATCTCTATTATTTAATTTAGTGCCTAGTTCAAATTGATGAGTATGAGTCATAGTAGCATTATTTTTATCTTTTATTATTTCCTCAGGTGCATATTTCACAAAAATTTTTTCTCTGGCTGGAGTATTATCTTTTTCTAATATTCTTCTTTTTAAAGTTTCTGTGTTGACTAAAATTAACTTAATGAAACTATTTATAACGCCATCCATAAAATATTTATCCTTATATACAAAATCCTTAGCGGTAATTTTGATATCATCTTTAACATGGCTATGATTATATATTTCCTCATACAAATCATAAATTAAATCTCTTACTGTATTAATATTAAAATAAAAGTCTTTTTTAGTAGATAAAGAATGACCTAATAATTTTTCTTCTGAAACTTCAAGAGCTGCAGCTATTTTTTTAAGTGTATCAACATCAGGCACCCTATTATCATTTTCATAATTTGAATAAGTTGATCTAGGAATTTTTAATACCTCTTCAGCCATATATTTTTGACTAATACCTTTAGATTTTCTAATAATTTTGATTTTATTACCAACCTTTATAAAGTCATTTAATCCCATATAAACACCTCCTTACAGTAAAGTATATCAAATAGTATCAAGATAAACAATAAAAAATATTCATTTACGAAACAAAATTTATTAAAAAGCATTGACATATTCATTTATGAATATTATAATTAAATTAAACATATTTGTTTCATTATTGAAACAAATATAAAGGGGGTGAATTTATGGGCATGAAATTAAAATTAAAAAGGATTGAAAATAATCTTAAACAGTATGAATTAGCTAAAAGGGTTAACATATCACCACAATATTTAAGACTATTGGAGAAAGATAAAGCAAATCCAACTAAAGACATAATGGAACGTATAGCTAAAGAGCTAAATTCAAATATAGATGAACTTTTCTTTTCTTAAAAAATCAAGGAGGTTTAGAATGAAAAGCAAATATTTATTATCAGTTGTAGAGGCTAGTAAATATTTTAATATTGGGAGAGATAAACTTTATGCATTAGTAAGAAGTGAGCCGGATCTCCCTACTATTAAAATTGGTACCACAGTAAAAATAAATATTCCATTAATGGAAGATTGGCTCAATAAGGCTACAAGAGAAGGAAGATCTTTATAAATAAAGGTGGTTAGGTCATGAAAAATATTAAGTTAAACGATTCTGATATGGCCCTAGCTTTAGAGTTAGCAGAACTGTTTTATTATATAGAACAAAATTATAGGGTTTCTGAATTAGATAAAGCTAGATTGTACGCTGCTATTAATACGAATATGAACATACTTTATAAAGCTAGGGAGATAGATCAAGCTAGACATAGAAAAAGAAAAAGAAGATATGTGAAGACATGAAACTAAAGACGAGGTGGTGAAATGAGCAGTGTACAACCGGAAAATGGATATACAAAAATAGCACATGAAATATTTGAAGTTCTGGCAACTACCAATCTAAATGGTACCCAAAGAAGAATTTTAGATGTTCTATTCAGACAAACATATGGTTACAACAGAAAAGAACATAGTCTATCAATAAAATTTATTTCTAAAGCAACCAATATACATAAAAAGCAAATACAGAGAGAATTAAATTGGTTGATTGACAAGAAGATTATAATCGTAACTTCTGAAGCAACATTTAACAAATCAAGAAAGCTATCCTTTAACAAAAATTATAATATGTGGGAACTAAATAGGGGAGAGGTAGCGAATAAGTTACCACCCAACGAAAAAGAGCCCCATACAGGTAGCGGATTAGCTACCAGAACAGGGAGCGAATTAGCTCCCCAAATAAAGAAAAAAGAAAATATTAAAGAAAAGGACTTTAAAAGTGTTTTTGATTATTATTTAACCCTGGATCTAATCAAGCATAAAAAATATAAGCCAGAAATGGCTAAAGCAATGAAGAAGGCTATGAATGAGTTAAATTGTGATACTGAGCATCTAAAAATATTACTTAAGAGGCATGAAGAAAAAGTTAAAGCAACTGAAAATAATGAATTTCCGATAAAAGTTAGGGGCATAACAGAGTTTTTCGGTCAAAAGGCTTATAACGCTACTCACTTAATATGTTCTGAGTATGATGATGATGTGTACAAGCCTCCAAAGGAGGATCAGACAGATAATCCATATGGACATTTAACAGTATATAAATAATAAAAAGTCATTTATGTAAAAGAGGGAATCAAATGAATTATGATGTGTCACTTGAACAGTATATTTTGAGTTGTGCTGTTTTATACAAAGAATGTGTCCAGGAAATAGAGCTTTTAAGTACAGAGGACTTTACAGACCCAATTCATAAAACCATATTTGAGGGAATAAGAGAATTATTTAATCAAAATAAAAATATAGATACTATGCTACTTCTACAACACTTGAATAAGGAAAATGTTAACACCAATGATTTATTATTCATTACAGAGATAAGCCCTTTGAAAATTAACTGGAGGGAGTATATCAGCAAATTAAAAGATTTAACACTCAAAAGAAAATTATGTAATCTAGCAGAAAGAGTATTAACTTCCAGAGATAGTGGACAAGCATTATCTGAACGACTTGAAAAAGAAGTATTTCGCTTAAGAGAAAATATTCAAACCCAAGACTTTACTCCTATTAACGAAACATTACTAGAAGCTTTTCAAGAAATAGAAAATAGGTACTATTCAGAGGATTTAACAGGACTACAAACTGGATTTTCAGGATTAGATAAAATAACAGATGGCTTACAAAGAAGCGATTATATTATTTTGGCTGCAAGACCTAGTATGGGGAAAACAGCCTTTGCATTAAATATCTTGCAGAATGTTGCAAAGGAAGGTAAAAAGATTGCTTTCTTTAGTCTAGAGATGAGTAAAAGGCTAATATCCAAAAGAATGTTATTAAGTGAAGCTTTAGTTAGTGAACAAAGTATAAGGAATAAAAAAATAGATGGTTATGGTTGGCAGAAGATAAATAATGCATCGGGAACGCTTTATAAAACCAATATTTATATATGTGACAATGCTGTTCTAACTGTAGGGCAAATGAAAAGCATGTGTAGAAAAGTTAAAAGAAAAAAGGGACTTGATTTAGTAGTTATTGATTATCTTCAACTTATAAAAAGTAAGGAAGGAGGGTCCAGGAGGGAACAAGTTGAGGCGGTAAGTAGAGACTTAAAGGCAATGGCCAAAGAATTAGACATTCCAGTTCTAGTGATTAGTTCATTGAGTAGAGCAACTGAAAGCAGAAAAAATAAAAGACCTATATTATCAGATTTAAGGGAAACAGGGCAAATTGAATTTGATGCAGATGTAATTATGTTTCTCCATAGAGAATACTATTACAATCCAGAAGCAAACCCTAACCTAGCTGAATTATTAATAGCAAAACAAAGAAATGGAGCTCTAGGAGTTATACAGTTAGGCTGGATTGGAGAATGCACTACATTTATGGATTATGGAAAAGTAGTTAACCTATAAGGAGGTGAGGTATAAAAAGTTATCTATCTAAGGAGGAAACATGGAGTATAAAAAACCGTTGCAAGATGATGAACTAGTAAAATTATTAACCAATTTAAAAGTAGATCCAACTGCAAAAGAGAGAATAATATTACATAATCTAAGGCTGGTACACTGGGTAGCTAAGAAATATTATAAACCTGAGAAAAATGAATTTGATGATCTCTTTCAAGTTGGAGTAATGGGATTAATGAGAGCCATAGAAATTTATAATCCAGATAAAGGATCTTTCAGCAACTATGCAATATTGTGGATCAGACAATTTATATCAAGATATATATATAATCATCAAAGAATTATAAGAATACCAGTATATTTGGTCAATGAAATAAATAAAGTTAAAAATGCTCAAAAACAGCTGATGAAAGATCTTGGGAGAGAACCAAAACCACAAGAGATAAGCAGAAAACTAGATATGGATATTTACCAGGTACTTAAAATACTTAATGTTTTACAAGATCCTGTATCTTTAGAATTGGTAATAAGTAAAGATGATAATCTTACTTTAATGGATATTATTCCTAGTAATGATAATCCATATGAAAGAGTTATAGAGAAGATATTTGTTGAGGATATACTAGCAAGAACTAAGACAGAACTAACAGATTTAGAATATAACGTACTAATTAACCACTATGGATTACATGGTAAGGCTATTACTCTTAAGGAAATAGGGGAGAAGTATAACGAATCAGCTGAAAGTATAAGAGTAGCAAAGCAAAATGCACTAAGAAAGATTAGACATAGTGAATTTATAATAAGAGATTATATTGAAAGACAGGTTGACAGAAGAACAATATTTATTAGAGGAACAGATTACACACAAGCTAGATCAAGCAATAGATCCTATAATTCTGCAGTAGAAAGTATATTTTTTCAAAGGGAAGATCAGAAATAATATAATTAAATCAAAGAGGAGAGATGAAAGTGATTTATATTAAAAAGCAAGTAAATAGAGGAATGGAACTGAATATTGAAGTTTTTTCAGATGAATTTTATACAAAGTGTTCAGGTTGTGGAAAAGAATTTCCAGTGGATCATGAAATGTTAAAAGAAATAGATTATGATTTTCAAGCTGATATACATTGTATTGAATGTACAAATAGATCAAATGGAATAGAAACTAAAATATAAAGATGATATCTATGATGTAAAAAAAAGAGCTATGGAGGATAATATTTTGGAGAAAAATAATAAAATGGTTGTGGAAGGGTATGCAATAGTATTTAATCAACCTACTGTGTTATGGGAGTATGAGGGGAAAAAAATATATGAGGTAATTGATCCTAGATCACTAGATAATTGCGATTTATCAGATGTATGTTTCAAATACAACCATAGTGACGAAGTTTTAATTGTAGCTTCCGTTAAAAATGGAACCCTTAAACTAGATGTAGATAAGATAGGATTAAAAATTAGAGCATCTTTAGTTAATACAACAGTAGGAAAAGATTTATATGAGATGATAAAAACTAAACTATTAACTAAGATGAGTTTTGCTTTTGCAATAGAAGAAGATCATTATGATAAAGATACAAGCACTAGAGTTGTAAGAAAAATTAAAAGATTATTTGATGTAAGCGCAGTTACAAATCCGGCCTATCCTCAAACAAACCTTTATTGTGTAGACAATGAGAACCTTGAAAGTTTAAGGGTCAGTATTTTGAATACTTACAATTCTGATAGAGAAGTTGAAAGGATTAAGAGAAATATTAAGGAATCAAGTAAATTAGAGTTAGAAAAGTTAAAAATTAAAATAAAATATAAAATATAAAGGAGTTAGATAATATGAAAAATTTTAAAGAATTTGATTTAAATAAAAATAACACAAAGTATAGCCAACAGGCAGTTGATATTTATGAAAATATTTTTAAAGAGATTGAAGCTTATAATTACAAGAAGGTTGAAGCTGCTAATAAATTAAAGCAGTTAAAAACTGAATTGTTAAAATTAACTGATAAGATGGTTGTAAATGCTTTAGATGAGAATGAACTGGCAAAGATTAAAAAACAAAGAAGGGATATCCAATACGAAATTGAGGATTTAAAGCTAATATATGAGGTTGATGTAGATACCCTAATAAAGCAAAAACATAAAAAAACAATTAGTGATTTAAACAATACATTAGCAGAAAATGAATATAATGAATATACTAAAAAAATAAAAAATGAAATGGAAGAACTTAAAAAGATATATGAAGAAAATATAAAAAAATTAGAGACTCTGTGTGATAATCATCCATTTAAAAAATTACATGGACTATACACTAGATTTGCATATTTAGGGAGAAAATAAGTAGGAAAGGAGATTAAAGAATTATGAATTCAGGAGATTATGTAACTTATGAATCAAACATATATGGTAAAGGATATGGACAAGTTATTGATGTTATAACTAAGGATAATAAAGAAGTTGTATTATGTGAACCTTTATATTCTAAAAGAAGTAGAGAAAGAGAACAACAATTAGAACCAGTAATTGTTCTTGATATAACCGAGTGTAAAGAAAGTTCCGATGTTAATATTGGTAAGAGAATGAGATTTAGATAAAATTTAAAGGATGATATAAATGAATCACATTATTATTTACTAATAACTATTTCATGTACAGTAAATTTTGAAGGATTCCTTTAATTTTTAGGAGTCCTTTACTGTATTTAAGATAATAACTGAATGTTCTATTTTCTTTACATTAAACATTCGAGGTCAAAAAATAAGAACATATATAGAAGGAGAAATTTAAAATGAATGTGTGATTTGCTATGAAAATAGAGCATTCAACATTTTAATCAAAAATAACATAAAACGCTTATATATCAATATGTTTAAACAAAATTTGTTTTTAAAATAATACTTTATAAAAAGAAAATATTCTTTAAGTAGAGTTGTAAATGTTGAAAACCGACTCAATTATTTTTAAAGGGAAAGAAATATTAGTAAATAGAAAAGCTAAAATATGATAAATATATAAATCTTATTTTATAAAAGGAGTGAATATGTTATGAGTAGACCAAGAAGTCCTAATAGAGATAAAGCCTTTAAAATTTATAAAGAGCATGATGGCAGGATAACTTCAAAGGAAATAGCTGACAAATTAAATGAAAAGATAAATAATATAAACACCTGGCGAGTCCGGGATAAATGGAAATTAAACCTCAATAAAGTTGGAGCTCCCTATGGCAATAAAAATGCTTTAGGAAACAAAGGCGGTCGTGCAGCTAAAGAAAATGTAAATAGTTATAAGTATGGCCTTTATAGCGAAAGAATTCCTTTATCCGTAAAGAATATCATGGAGGAACTAGAAACAGATGATCCTTTAGAAAAATTATGGAAAGGTATATGTTTACAAGAAGCAAGAATAATCTATATGCAGGAAATTATGCATGTAGAAAGTAAAGATGATATTACTAGGGTTCTTAAAAAAATTAGTAAGAGTAAAGGCAGTTATACTGAGGAATATGAAATTCAATTTCCATGGGATAAAGAAGCTAATTTAGTTAATACTCAATCTAAAGCAATGGCACAGCTAACAAGTATGATTAAGAAATATGATGAAATGGTACATGCTAACTGGAATATAGCTACTGAAGAGCAAAAGTTAAGGGTTAAAAAATTAATAACTCAGATAGACAATAACGAGTTCGAACATAAGAAAGAAGTAGATAAAGAAAAATTAAGGCTTGAAAGAGAGAGATTTGAGCATCAGAAAGATAATGATTCTAAAAAGTATTGGTGATAACTGAAAAAATTTTACAATGAGTATTACCAATCATTGAGCAAGATATTGTATAGGATAATATTAACATAAATACTTGTATCCAGAACAATATTAGAAAGTTTTTTATAAACGAATAAAGAACATTATATATAATTAAATGTATGTAAATAATATAAAACTAATGAATAATTAATTGATGTCACTAAAAAACCCCCCCCACCTTGTATTAAAAAGGTTTTTTTTCTAAGACTGGGAGCGGTTAGAAATGTGACATATACTGAAATTTTGACTTTTCAATTTTGAGATTTTAAAAAATAATGAAAATGAATGATATTAAAGAAAATCAATTAAAATATGTTATGTTAGAATACTTCATTTATATTGGCAAGATCTTCTTTAATCTGTATAATTCTAAAATCTTTAATATTCTCTACACATTGATTAGTAATAGCAATTATCATAGGGAAGGAAGGAAAGTAGGCTTTATAAATGCCTGTAGCATATAGTCTTTTATATTTATCTATGTCTAACCCCTTATTAGAAATTTCGACTTCAATAAAGGATATATAAGCCCTATCTTTATATCTATAAGCTAGTAACCCATCAGGTCTAATATCTTCTAGAGTAACTTCATTATCAAAGTATTCTATCTGTAAGCCTAGCTTATGGATTTCTCTGTAAAAGTCGGTTAGTAAAATACTATGGATCAGCTGCCTAGGTTTTTTTATATAGTAGAAATACTCCTGATTTATTATTGCTCTATCCCTTTTTAAAAATCCATGTTCTGTTATAGTTTTTAATCTTTTTTGGGCTACAAGTAAAGAGGGGAAAAATAATTCTTGTATTGTTGAAGTCCTAGCGACTTTAAATTGTTCTATAAACTTAATTACTTCTAAATCCCTTTTAGTAATCAACTTTTACCTCCCTTTAAAGCTCTAAGGAATGTAAAGTCCTTTACTTCTCCGGTATTCTCATTTTTTTCTAAATTTTCATTTTTTTTGGCTTGAATAAATGGCTTTAGAGCCTTTTTTGCTTGGGTAGGAGTAATATTCATTGCCTGTATTTCTAGTTCTTTTCCGTTATGCTTAAGGATCCCATGTCCTTTTCCTTTTAATTCTTCCAGTCCTCCATCATCAATTATTATTCTACTATTTATATCATTCATGGTTTTTAGTCCAACAATAACTGGAACATTGGCTTTAATTCTTCCGTTTAATATTTTACTATCCGGTCTTTGTGTACTAATAACTAGATGGATACCACAAGCCCTGGCTTTTGCTGCTAAAGTTTCAATGATTGATATGCTCCCCTTTTCATTTTGTAAATCTGCGAATTCATCAACTATAATTAACATATGCTTTATTCTATTAGCCCTATGTTTATTGTTAAATTCCTTTATATCAACACAATCTGCCTCATAGAATATATTATACCTTCTATCTATTTCTATATTTATTTTACTCAATTGAGTTTCTGCCTCTTCCTTAGTTCTACTAAAAGACTTTACAATCTCACAATTCTTGAATAGTCCGAATTCAGCTCCATTTTTAAGATCAATTAAATGTAATTCCAGGTCCTTAGGTTTCTTAGTTAGAATTATATTTGTAATAATTCCTCGTAATAGGGTGCTTTTGCCTGAACCTGTTTCCCCAGCAATTAATATATGGGGAGATCCTTCAGATAGATTAACCGTTTCTAGTTTATTATCATAGGACATTCCAGTAATTAATTCCGTTGGCCCTTTAGTTTCTAATGGCTGGAATTTATATTCTGCTTTAAGTTTCTTTTCATATACCTTTAATATTAAGGTTTTTCTTTCATAGTCAACTTCACACCTATAACCTAGATACTGGCTTATAGCATCTAATTTATTTTCAAAGTCCTTTGTACTTAATCCAATGGGTAAAGTTAACCTTAACTTATAGCCATAATTAGTTATTATTTTATCCTTTATCAATGGGTATTCATTTTCTTTATATAAATTTGTGTTTTCCCATAGTTTTTTTAAATCTCTGTTATTGTCTAGGAAGTGCATTATGCAGCTTACTCCACCCATTCCAAACATGATGAGAGCTATCTCTGGACTATACATCATGCCTAAGGTACCCGCGACGATCCCGCCTAGCCCTAATTCAAATAGATTTATTTCCTCTTTTTTATTTTTTATGCTCCTCACCTTCCTATTAGATTTTTTTATCTATCCCTACACATTGATACAATAGGGTTTTATCTTCTGAAGGTGTTAGTTCTGTCTATATAGACTTACATATAGTAAAACTTATAGTTTAACATATACTTAATTTATATATATGCTATATATTTAAAATATTGCATGTCCACATAAAGAAAATATGTATACATGCACTATTAAAAGCAAAAAAACACTCTATATTTAGAGTGCTAATCATTATCTTTATAATACAACTCAAAGAAATCTATATCTAATTTCTTTAGGATCATAAATGTTGTTTCTAGGTTAGGCTGTATTTTATTCTTCTCATGCCGGTTATATTGGTATTGTCCAATTCCTAGAAATTCAGCAAAATCCTTTTGAAATTTGTAACCTTTCTTTAAGCGTATTTCTAATAACCTATTCTTAATTTTCATAACTTCACCTTTTTTCTTTTGTTATCTATGATTGTTTTCTATAGGTAAACCAGCCAAAGCAAAAGTGCTTTTAGCTAAATTAGAGCTGTTATATAATATATTAGGCAAAAGTATGGGAATTCCTTTTTTTAGAAAGAAATCACCAGAACCCAAATTTGGGTTTTGACTTAACCTTCATGAGAGCGCAATTTTGCGCTTACCGATTTTTTTCGTCCTTTCAAGCTTCTATGAAGATTTCACTCATCCCAACTTGGTGTCAGTAGAATTTAAAAGATATAGAGTACATTTACCAATAATTCAATAAATTTTTATATTTTTATTGACACGATATGATATAATATGATATTATAAGTTATATAAAATAATAAATGGGAGGTGTAAAGTTGGGCTTAGATAACTTACCAGACATTATAACGGTTAAACAATTAGCAGAATTTTTACAGGTAAGTGAAATTACAATTAAAAGAGCAATAAAGGGAGGTGATTTAGCAGCATTTAAAGCTGGTAGAGATTGGAGAATTGAAAAAGAAGAAGTGATGAAGTGGTTAAGACAAAAATAAAAGAAGGTACCCATGTTTAAGTTTAGCGGCTTAATGGATACCTAAATGTTTACACCCTTAAGGGAGTAGTAATATATTATACCACCTTTAAGGATAATTTTAAAGGAGGAAAAATCATGGAAAAAAGTTACATTGAACAACTTGAAGATATATTAAAGCGTATAAAAGATTTTAGTGATGAAGAAATTGATACTTTTGTTAGTAACATTGTTAAAGTATTAAAAGAGGAGGATTTAATATGCAAAACAAAATAAAACTTTCTCAAAAAGAAGATAACATTAAATATATCCATATGGGGAAGGATTCATTAATTGAAGCTATAAAAACGAAAGATACTTTATATTATAATCTAGATTGTATAAAAGAGAATAATAAGGAGTGATTATTAATGTTTAAGGTTAATGTTTACGGTTTTACAGAAAGCATCTTACTTAATACTGTGTATGAGGTTCACATTTTAGACACTGGAAAAGAGTATTTCGACCTAACAAAAGAACAAATGCAAACAGCGTTCAGCGATTACAGGGTGTTTGGGATCTATATACTAGGTAAAAATGCAATTAGACTGCTAATTTGCGAAGGAAGCAACGAAATCCCTTTTAAAAATATAAATTAATAGAATAATAAATAAAGAGTGAAGTTTTATAGCTCTTTATTTAGTTTGAAGCAAATAAATCAATTTTAAGCTTTTTTATTGTTAAATTAGTTGAATTATACTAGGAACAATATAAAATTAAAAATAACTAGGAAATTTTAAGTTAGGTTATGATTTAATTCAATGTTAATTTAGTAATAAGATAAAAATAAGTATAAGTGTTAAATATCAATAATTCAAGCCATATAAATTTAGCCCTTTTTTAACCCTTTGGGGATAAATTATAATAGTAACAATTAGTAAAGTAAAGTAATACAACTATTCAAACTACTAAGTTTTAGGAAAAACAAGGAATATCTAGAAAGAACTATAACAAATCAAGAGGTCGGGAGTTCGAATCTCTCTGGGCACGCCATTATAACCTAGTAATAGTAATGACAGGCTTCTTTTGGAAATAAAAAGAGTTACTGTCTTTTTTTTATTTCGTAATTTGTTAGCAACCTGACATCAAACTAAATACAATCTCATATATTAATTAAGACAAATTGAGATTAAATTATATTAACACTATGTTACTGTGTTGTATTTTAATGGTACCTCATTACAGAATATATTCAGAACTTCATTTCAAGCTTTAATTTATGCAATGCTTGAGCTAGATAATACTCAATCAATACACTCTAATATTAATAGATTCAGAAAATACTTTATTAGAAATTATTGGGGAGAAATCGAACATTTGTCATCTAAATAAAACTTATGTATAGATTAATATACCCAACCCTCATTATGAATTTCCTATGGATTTTAAGAACAATTTAATAAACAACTATGCTAAAGGAAGAATTGATAGGGAAGAAATAGAAGATATATTTGATTTTTTTATGAATAAATTGGAATTAGGTTTGTATTATCATAGTTCTTTAGAAATAGATTTATACAGTAATAGCAAAACAGTAGTCCAAGATTATGACTACTGCCTAATTATTATTATTTATTTTATCTTCTTTAATTTAGCTATATCAGCATAGTTACTTGCTGTAACTATTTCAACAGTAGATAAATTATTTTTTAATTCATTAATGGAATCCTTTAATTCTAAATGTCTATTGGCGTTTTTAGGCTCTAGTTCTTCAAGTATTGATCTTATTTCTTTTTGTCCTTCTTCAAGGTTGTTAAATCGATCATTGGCCTCTTTTCTAAAATTCTTTACTTGATTCTCCAGACCATCAAACCTATTTTCTAGACCATCAAACCTGTTATCCAAACCTTCGAATCTTGAATTCAATTGACCCAATATATTTTCAAGAAATTCTCTAGTTTCTTTATCCATTTTATTACCCCCAGGACATTTATTACTATAATTTTATACTATATATATGTAAAAGTCTATAAACTATTTTGTTTGTTAGACAAATAATAGTGCCAATAAGGGAATGGTGATCACTGAAAATAAGGTGGAGATAAAAACTCCCTGGGAGCCTAGTATCGCATTGCCCCCATATTGGTCGGCAAGTACCGATACAAAGGATGCAGCTGGCATAGCTGTAACCATTACCGGTATGGCTAACACATATAGGTTATCTGCAAAGGGTTTTAAGATAAGATAAACCAATAATGGTAATATGATTAACCGTATTAAACTGACTATATAAATCCTCCAATTACTCCATGTCTCCTTCATTTTGACTTCAGCAAGCATTCCTCCGATGACCAGCATGGATAGTGGGATGGTTGTATCACCAACAAGGGTAAGGGTTCCATCGATAGCTTCAGGCAGTTTAATATTAAAGGCAAAAAGTATTAATCCTACTAATATAGATACTACAGCTGGACTTAAAAATAATCTAGGATTAAATTTACCATTCATATTACCTTGATTTAACATCATTAACCCTATGGAAAAGGCGACAAAATTAAAGGGTAAATTATAAATACCTACATAAAATAACACCCCTTCTCCAAATATAGCACTTAAGACAGGGATGCCCATAAAACCTACATTGGATAACATAATCATAAACTGATATACTCCTAGATCTTCCCTATTCTTAGTTCTTAAAAAATAGGGAGCTAATAGGGCAATAATCAAGGATATTCCGTATACACCTATTGAAATCAACAGCATTTTAATGCCTCCTGCTAATAACTCCGGTGAAAAGTCCTGGTTGATAGAATTAATTAACAGAGCAGGGAGGGTAATATTCACCATCAAACCGGTTAATCCCTTAATTATTTTCCCATCTAATACTCTAAATTTTCTTCCTATATAACCTATTATAATAATTAGAAATAAAGTTAATACCTGATTGAATACCCTCATAAAATACATGAATTCTGTCTAACTCCTTTCATAGGTGAACTTTTCTAATTTTTGTTTTTCTAAAGGGCATCTCCACAGGGTGCTCTTTGTTTTAATCTTATTATACAACAATTAAGACTTCTGCTAGGGTTATAATATTAGAATTACTCAATTATTATACAATATGATAATTTTATTATAAAGAAAATTATAAGGGTTTATTTTAGTATGACCACCAAATCAAATAGAATCCTTATATAATGTTCTTTAAAAAAGGTAAAATATATAATTTGAAGAATTAAATAAATATATTCAAAAAATTATAGTTTTATATTAACAATTTTTTAGGAATATAAAATTAGGATTAGGGGTGAGTTTATGATCACATATAATGATAAGACTTATAAAATAAGAGATTTCAACAAAGGAGACATTGAATGGATTATAAAAAGACATGATACATTATATAATGAAGAATATGGATTTGATGAAACTTTTAAGAATTATGTATCAGGATCTTTGAAAAAGTTTGTAAAAGACTTTGATAGTGATAAGGAAAACATATGGATAGCAGAAGTAAATTCAAAGGCAGTTGGGATTATTGCTATTGCAAAAATTGATAATGAAAGGGCTCAGCTAAGATGGTTTCTTATTGAACCTTATATGAGAGGTAAAGGTTTAGGACGAGATCTTATTAATGTGGCTATAGAATTTTGTAAGCAAAAAAACTATAAGAATGCTATGCTTTGGACAGTATCTATTTTAAGTGCAGCACGGCATCTATATAAAAGTTTTGGATTTACAATAATTGAAACCATTGAACACGAAATTTGGGGTAAAAGCTTAATAGAAGAAAAATGGTATTTATCTTTAGAATAAAATGAAGAGGTTGGTTAGATAAGTAATATACAGTCTCTATTTTATTATAAACTTTAAAAGCCAAGACTGTTGGATAATGAACAACAACCTTGGCTTTTATGTATTTCGTTTTAATTCTTTATTATCTTGATGATTATTAATTCTAAAATATTCTAAAATATAGAAAGAATTATTAACTTAAAATATAACCCCAAAATGGGATGGTAATCATAGATAATAAAGTAGTCAGAGATACACATTTTGTAGCAAATATTTCATCTTTACCGTATTTTGCCGCCAACAATGCGGTGGTAGAAGCGGCGGGCATTGCTATAATTAGAGTCGATATTTTAGTTGAAAAGGGGTCAAGGTTTAATAAGTTGCATAGAAGTAAACAAAGGGATGGCAATATAAGTAATCTTATAGCACTTATGAAAAATGAACCTTTGGAGAATATATTTTTTAAGGATATATTAGACAAAATAACTCCTATCAGTAACATAGTTATAGGGGTAAGACAATTACTAAAGGCCGTAATAGTTTTCTCAATAAAGTATGGGAAAGTAATATTGCAAAACATCATAATAAGTCCAATTAACACAGCACAAATACATGGATTTGTAAAAAATGTTTTTAATACATTTTTTTTATTAATCCTTACAAAACAAGCTAGGCCAAAAGTCCACATAAATATTCGCAAAGGAATTAGATGAATGGAAGCATAAAGTAATCCTTTTGCTCCATAGAGATTATCAATTACGGAATTTCCTAATAACCCACCATTTGAAATAATAGTCGCATACATTAGAGAGCTTCTTTTTGAATCCGGAATATTATTATAAAGGATTCTGCTAAGTATTGTAGCTAATATATGAAAAAAAAGTGAGAAAAGAAAAATAGGAAATAACTGAGTTAGCATAGAGCGATCAGCTTTTAGATAAGCTAACAAAATATTACAGGGCAGAACTACCTTCAGGAGTAGTTCTGTACAACTTTTTTGACCTTCCTTTGAAATTAGTTTTTTCTTTCCTAGTATATTTCCACATACAACCATTAATATCATCATAGACTGCATATTAAATAAATCTTCTACCATAGATATTTCATCCCCCTATTTTGAGTACTAATTTTTATATTACCATTACTACATAAGATGGTGTTTATTAAATCTAAATTTAGTAATTTCTATTGAGATTACCATTCATATCAAAAACAAGGGGTTGAGGTTCAGAAAGGATTTCTATATTTGGATTTTTCCGTGCTTCTTCCAATAAGGATTTAGAAATCATTAGATTCTCTATATCCATTGTATTTTTTGCCCTAACAATTTTTGGGTTTTTTCTATCAGAACCAGCACATAATTTAATGGATGCCTGAATGGCAACACGATCTGATTCTAATATCATTGGCATCTTAAAAGAGCCTAGACTCAGAGCTGTCAAAGGATTTGCATATGTAGATTCAAAATCAATCTTTTCAAAAAATCTTTTGGTACTTATATCAGCAAGTCCCATACCATGGGCATTTCCATGGGTTTCATCGGATAAATCTAAAACAGTAACTACTTTTTGACGAGGATCAGGTAAAATAGCATCGGTAGTATAACGAGAAATAATATTACAGTCCATACCAGTTCCGCTAATTTCCTTCCCTATTTGGTCTAAAATTAATATATCGTAATTATAAAAATAAATTTGTGGGAGAAGTGAGAAAGCTTCTTTTAATAAAGCAGGTTCTTCCTTTAAAATATCACAATCCTTTAAACATACAATTTTTGCCGTCTCATCTTTAGCGTTTTCCAATATACCTATTCCGAATAAAATGTTTTTGTGTTGAATTATATAATCTGAGATTTCACGGATATTTCTACTCATATTTTTCATTCCGAGACTATGACAATATTCTGCTCCTTTTTGTTTACCAAGTCCAATAACAGATATTTTGGCTAAGCCACTTTCCAATTCTCCTCGAAAAGAAGTGTGAGGTTTAATTCTATTTACTAAAATAATCCCATCAGCTTTATTAGCATGATGGTCTATGTTGACTGCAAGATTATTATTCTTTGTGTAGCCAATGCAGTCAGTTTCCATAGAAGAAATTATAGGACAACCACAAAATTCCTCAGTTACCCCAAGTCTATTTAACACTGATAACTGACCTTCTTTAGTGGACCCCCCATGACTACCCATAGCAGGTATGATAAATGGTTTAGCACCTTTTTCTTTAATAATAGAAACTAGTTCACGATAAATCAAAGGTGCGTCTTTAATTCCACGGCTTCCTGCGGTTATTGCAATACTTTGTCCAGGTTTAATTTTTTCTATTAGTCCTGAATTTTGTATTTTATCTTGAAATTCAGTTATAGGGTTATTAACTTTAGGATTGGGAAAATGTTGACGTATTTTTATCAATGGTGGGATTTCAAAGGAACTTACTAAATCAGATAATACACTCATGACAACCTCCTATAAATATTTTTTTAAAATCGAGTAAAATCCATCGCATGATTCTTTTTATATATAAAGGTAAAAAATGCGAGTTTGCAAAAATTATATCGCTAATTATTAAAATAATCAATATAAAATATATTTATAAAAAATAAAATATATTTTATATTAAAAGAATATAGAAAAATATAAAAAATATATTGTATTTTCATTAAATCGGTGTTAATATATAAACACAATACAAAATATATTCTAGAATTATAAAATATATTTTGTAAAAAGTCAGGAGGGATATGATGGTCCTAATATTAAATGATTTAGATAATGTAGCTGTAGCTTTAGAGGAATGTAAAGAAGGAGAACAGACTACCGTTAAAACAAAATCGGGTGAATTTTACGATATTCAGATATTAACTGATATTCCTTATTGTCACAAATGTGCCCTAAAGGATATAAAAAAAGGTGAACTAATTATTAAATATGGACAACCCATTGGAATAGCTACTACAGATATTTCAAAAGGAGAAGTTGTCGGAGTACATAATATTGAAGGGCTAAGAGGTCGTGGTGATTTAAAGTCTTAATGCACACAAGTTTCAACTTTAAATTTAACATAAAAATAGAATATTAACAGGAGGTTATGTCATGGAATTTCTTGGATATGTTCGTGATAATGGTGAGGTTGGTGTTAGGAATTATGTATTAATTATACCTTCTTGTCGTGTGGCGAATATTGCAGCAAAAAGAATAGGTTCTTATGTACCTGGTACTAAGACAATTATAACAACTGGAGAAGTAGGAAGACATAGTAGGGACAGAGAACGTCTGGCAAATATCTATATGGGTTTAGCTAAAAATCCTAATGTGTATGCAACAATTGTACTAGGCGCTAGAGATGACTTTGGTTATAAGGAAGTGCTCCCTGAAAAAATTGCAAACGGTATCAAGGACAATGGAAAGCCAGTATCGATACTTACCATTGAAGAGTGTGGAGGTTTGGAGAGATTAATAGAAGAAGGGATAGCGAAGGCACGAGAATATGTACACGATGCTTCCTTAGTAAAACGCCAGCTTGTTCCAATATCGAAACTTCAAATTGGTGTTAAATGTGGATGGTCCGATGCTACAAGTGGAATTAGTGGAAATCCTGCATTCGGTTTTGCAGCTGATAAGATTATCGACGAGGGTGGTACAGTACTTTTTTCTGAGACAGTTGAATTAATAGGAGCAGAAGAAGAAGTAGTTAAACGATGTGTTAATCCAGAAGACGGAAAACGACTTTTAGAAATGGTAAAGGCAGTAGAGAATTCAGCAAAACAAACTGGAGAAGACATTAGATCTATAAATCCAATTCCATCTAATATTAAAGCTGGAATTAGTACAATAGAAGAAAAATCCTTAGGAGCAGTTCAGAAAGCAGGAAGCAGACCTATTAACGGAGTTTTGGAATATGCTCAAAGACCAGAAGGAAATGGATTGTATTTTATGGATGGATGGGCATCTGCATACTCGCTACCAGTTAGTTTAGCAGCAGCTGGATGTCAAATTACTTTATATCAATTAGGGGGACAAGATCTTCCAAAGAATGATCCACCAATGCTTGCAGTAAATACTGGAGTGGTTGCTCCACTTATGTTTGTTACAGGAAATCCAAGTACTGCAAAAAAAGCACCCAGAAGCATTGATTATTCATCAGGTGGAGTAATTACCGGAGAAAAGACATTAGAAGAAGTAGGAGAGGAACTTTTTTCTAAGATTATAAGCATAGCATGTGGAGAATTGGCAAAGGGCGAAACGGTTGACTATATGGATCCTATTGAACCTTATTTCCTCGGACCAGTATTTTAAAAAAACAAGCAAAAGGAGGTAAAGTGGTGATTCCAATTGATTTTGAAGCAAGAAGAAAGGCACTTGCTAAAAAAGTTTGTGAAAAAGGATTTGATGTATATTTAGCAACTCGTCAGGCTGCTCTTCATTATCTTTGTGGTGTTTTTATGCCCTGGAGAGGTGTAGCTATGATAACTGCTAAAGGTGATTTTAAGCTATTCTATTGGGAAAATGATGCTTCAAGGGTTCGTCAGGAAGGAGCCCCAATGGATGTGGTTGAATATAAATCAGAAGATTTAATGGAAAAGCTCAAGGTTGAATTAGTAGAAAGAGGTATTTCCGAAGGTAAGATAGCTATGGATTTGATTTTACCGGGGAATGCACAACCTGCTCCAGGTATTTTAACTGCATCTGAATATTTTCAAATAAAAGAGACATTTCCTGATGCTGAAATTATGAATGGGGTTAGTGCATTAGATGAACTTATAATGATTAAAGATGAAGCAGAAATTGAACGAATGAGAAAGGTAGCTAATATAGCAGACTATGGTTTCCAACAAGCTTTGTCAATATTAAAGCCTGGAATTACAGAGAATCATGTTGCAGGTGTATTAGAACAGGCAACCCGTGACAAAGGAAGTTACTGGGCATGGTCTGTTACAGGTGGAACAGAGGTTGGATCAGGAGAGAGAACAGCATTTCATCATGGGGTAACTCAAATTGCAACAGACAAAATAATTGAAGAAAATCAGTTTCTTATTCTTGATTTTCACCCTTCATATGATTTATATCTTTGTGATTTCAGTGTTCCTGTGTTTTTAGGTAAACCAAATGAATTGCAACAAAAAATTATTGATTGCTGGGAAGAAGCAGTACAGACTGTATTTGATAATGCAAAACCTGGTTCAGTAATTAGCGATGTAGTTGCTTTAGGAATTGAGATTTATAAGAAACATGGATTTTATGAGTATTGTGTTCCAAGATTTGGACATGGTCTTGGTCTTTGTGTGAGAACTGGTCCCCTTTTGAACCTTTCAAACAAAGATGTCTTTAAAACTGGTATGACATATGCTATGGGTGCCCATCTATACTATCCAGGAGTTGGTGGGATGCGTTTAGAGTATCCAGTGTATATAGGTGAAAATGGTGCAGAACAATTGGCAGATACACCTATGAAGGTTCATATAGTACCAGTATAGATTTAATGTAGTGAAAGGTGGGGTTATATATGAAGGAAAAATTTAAGACAAAGAAGGATATGGTATATTTTTATTTACAACGAGATATTCTGGAAGGAATTTTGGAACCGGGTACAAGGTTATTGATTTCATCTATAGCTAAGCAGTATAAAACAAGTGATATCCCAGTGCGGGAGGCACTTCAAAGTTTAGTCCAAGAAGGTTTGATAGTAACATCACCTCACTCTGGGTATATCGTAAGCCAAGTTTCTGAAAAGGATGTAAGAGAAATTTTCGAAATAAGAACTGTTTTAGAAGGAATTGCAGCTAGAAGTGCAGTAAATAATCTTTCCAATGCAGATATTGAAGTTTTGGAAAAAATGGTTGAGGATTCAAGAAAGTTTTTACCTCCTTTAGACTTTATTGGATATTGGAAATTTAATAGGAAGTTTCATTTAACAATGTATAAATTAAGCAATAACGAAAGGCTATATAGGATGATTGAGGATTTATATAATTGCTCCAAACGATATCCACAATTCTTTACAAAAAAGGAAGAATTAGATAACTCTATCTGCGAGCATGAGAGTATGCTAGATGTACTTAGAACCAGAGATGAAGCAAAGGTTGAAAAAATAGTAAAGGATCATACAGAAGATACATTGACTCATGTATTAAAGAGACTTAAGGATATAAGCATTACTAACAATTAAGTAAAATTATTAGGAGGCATAATATGAAAATCACAAATGTAACAGCAATGATTCTTCGTACACCAATGAAAAAACCATTCACTTCAGCAAGAGGATGGTGGTACAAGACAAAAAATGCAATGTTAGTAAAAGTAGAAACAGATGAAGGAATAGTTGGTTGGGGAGAAGCATACGGCCCAGCAGAAATAACTAAATCCGTAGTTGATACACTATTAAAGTCACAGATTATGGGAGAAAATCCATTTGATACAAACATACTATGGGAAAAAATGTATCAAAGAGTAGAGGATTATGATCCACAAGGTTTTGGAGTTGCAGCAATAAGTGCTGTTGATATTGCACTTTGGGATATCAAAGGTAAGGCATTAAATAAACCAGTATATGAACTATTAGGTGGGGCACATAGAAAAACCTTAAAACCCTATGCAACTGGTCTATATTTTTGGGAAGACGAAGGTGATTTTATAACACCTTCAGTAGAAGAAGCATTGAAATATAAGGAACTTGGCTTCAAGGGTGTAAAAATGAAAATAGCACTTCCTAGAAAGCAAGAATTAAAGAGAGTAGAAAAAGTATATGAAGCTTTAGGAGATGACATAGAGTTAATGGTTGATGCAAACCATGGTTATAATTTTGTAGATGCACATTGGTTAGGTAGGGCATTTGACGAAATGAATCTTACATGGTTTGAAGAACCTATTTCACCCCATGATTTAACAGGATACAAAGAACTAAGAGAAAAACTTCATATACCTATGGCGGGTGGAGAAAATTCATTTACTCGTTTTGCATTTAAAGAAATTATTGATCAAAGAGCAATGGATATTATTCAACCAGATATTTGCTGTGCCGGTGGTATTACAGAAACTATGAGGATATCAGCAATTGCAGAAGCTGATGGTGTATCTTTAATTCCTCATGTATGGGGTTCTGCCGTTGGCTTACAAGCAGCCTTACATGTAATGGCAGCTTTACCACCTGCACCCCATAGTTGGAAACCAGCACCACTATGGATGGAATATGAACAAACAGAAAATCCTTTCCGTGATGACCTTGTTACAAGTCCAATAGTTCAAAAGGATGGAATTGTTACTATTCCAGATGGAGTTGGACTTGGGTTTGAAATAAATCAAGAGACTATTGATAAATATAGAATTGCTTAAATACTTTTAAGGAGATGAAAACATTTGAGTAAAATTTTGTTAACCCATGCCATTTATGAAAATGGTATGGGTATCCTACGAAAAAATGATGAAGTTGTTGTATTAGATAAAACTATGAATCATGACACTCTAGAAGATTTGAAGCAGGCAGATGGTCTTATTTTAAGAATTGGAAAGGTGGACAGGCAAATGATTGAAGCTTGTCCTAATCTAAAGGTTATTGCAAGACCTGGTGTTGGAGTAGATACAATTGATGTAAAAGCAGCTACTGAAAATGGTATCCCTGTAGTGGTTGCACCAGGTGCAAATGTACAATCAGTTGCAGAGCAAACATTAATGATGGCTTTATTATTAGCAAAAAACTTTTCTGAAAGCTTTGAAGAGACAAAAAAGGGCAATTTCTCCATAAGAAATAAATATGCATCTGTTGAAATACTAGGAAAAACAATTGGAGTAATTGGCTTTGGTGTTATAGGGAGAGCAGTGGCTAAGATTTGTAAATCAGTAGGTATGGAAGTTTGTATATATGATCCATTTGTTACTGAAGCTGATGTAAGTGAATTTGGCTATGGCTGGAGTGGAGATCTACATGAGGTTCTTGGTAAGGCAGACTTTATAACATTACATGTTCCATCTACACCACAGACTAGAAATCTCCTAGGTAAAAAAGAGCTGGAAGCTATGAAGAAGGGTGCATTTTTAGTTAATTGTGCAAGAGGAGATTTAGTAGATGAGGATGCACTTTATGAAGTACTAAAAAGTGGACATCTCGGTGGAGCAGCAGAGGATATGATGGTAGAAGAACCAATGAATCCTGATCACAAGTTATTTGAATTAAAGAATTTTATTGTTAGTCCACATATGGCAGCCTTAACAAAAGAAAGTGGATATCGCACAGGTGAAATGACTGCAGAAGGTGTTTTAGCCGTATTAAGAGGTGAAAAATACCCAAATGTAGTGAATAAAGAGGTATATGACCACCCTAGATGGAAATAAAGGAGACACAAAAAATGAAACTTCTAGTTTTTGAGAAAGAACAGGGAACTAAAAGAATAGGTAAATTGGTTAATGAAACAAGTGTACTAGATTTAACTAGTTTAGCAAAGGATTCGAATATTACATTTAATTATTCTGATATAGGAGATATCTTAAAATGTCAAGAGGGACTTAAAAAGGTATCTGAGCTAGTAGAGAAATGGGAACAGAATAAAAAATATCTCTTAGATTTGTCAGAAGTAAAAATTGGTATTCCAATAAAGAATCCAAATAATATTTTATGTGCAGCTTTAAACTATCGAGATTTTTGTGAAAGAGGTAATATTCCTATACCGGAAAAACTTAAGATATTTGGTAAGATTGCTTCAACGGTGAATGGTACAGAATGTGAAGTATTTACTAATGGACATAATGTGACTTATGAAGGCGAACTTGGTGTGGTAATTAGTAAAAAAGGAAAAAACATCAGTGCAAAAGATGCCTTTGATTATATTGCCGGATACATGGTTGTAAATGACTTTACTGCAAATGATTGCGTAAAAGAAGACATTCAACTATTCCGTGGGAAAAATTTTGATACATTCTTTCCCGAAGGACCTTATTTCGTAACCAAGGATGAGATAGAGGATCCAGATAATCTAAATATCCGTACCTTAGTAAATGGAGAAGTAAGACAGGATTCCAATACTGAAAATTTAATTTTTAAAATTGGAGATTTAATAGAATATTTTTCATCATTTATTACTTTAGAACCAGGAGATATAATCGCTAGTGGAACACCAGCAGGAACTGCACTACAATTTGAACCACCCAGTTTTGTTAAACCTGGTGATGTAGTTGAGGTTACGATTGATAATCTTGGCACATTAACCAGTAATATAAAATAATAAAAAGAAAAGAGGAGGGTAAAAAATGAAAAGAAAAAAACTATTGGTAAAATCTGTTGCATTGTTACTTATTCTAATGATGTCTGTAATGACATTCACTGCTTGTTCCGGTAGCAATTCTGATGAAGAAAAAGGACAAAGTGAAGAAACAGAACAAACAGAAGGTACAGAAGAAAGTGGAGGAGTAGTACCAACTTCATTAAAAATCTCTGGAGGTACTACAGGCGGATCTTGGAATATAGCTACAACAATTGTTGGACAAATTGTTGATAAAGAGTTAGGTTTAAGTGCTACAGTAATTCCAGGGGCTGCGTATAGTAACCTTAGTGGAATACAAACTGGTGAATATGGACTATCAATGAGCAAACTTCCTTCAACTTGGGATGGTTATGATGGTGTAGAGCCATTTACTGAGTCACAGGATAAGGTTATGAATATGGGTTTCTTATATGATGAAGCTACTCATATAATAGTAGCTGCTGATAGTGGTATTGAAAGTGTTGAGGATCTTGCAGGTAAAAAATTGACTACCTTTGCTCCTGGTAATGCTGCAGAAATTATCACAAGACAGATCTTAGAAGTATATGAAATGAGTTATGCTGATTTCTCTTCAGTGTCCTTTGCTTCTTTAAATGATGCGGGAGAACAATTTAAAGATGGTTTAACCGATGTTTTATGTTTTGCTTCTGCACTTCCTGTATCAGTAGTAATGGACATTGCATCTGTTAGAGACATAAAGCTACTTGAGATCCCAGATGACAAATTAGCAGCACTACAAGAAATTGCACCAGCAATTATGCGTAATGTTATTCCAGCAGGGACTTATGAAGGTCAAACAGAAGATATTAATACTATAGGTAATGCACAACACTTTATCGTATCAAGTGATTTAGATACAGATTTTGTATATGATTTAACAAAGGCTATTGTTGAAAATTTAGATCAAATAAAAGAAGGACATGCTGCATATTCTACCCTAACTCCAGAAGCATATGCAAAAGATTTAGGTATCCCTGTTCACCCAGGTGCAGAAAAGTACTTTAAAGAAGAAGGACTTATGCAATAAAGTTTGATTTCTTGTGCGCATCTTTACTCGGTGCGCACAAAATATTTACAACCTAATAAAAACTGTAAAAGGGGGTACTACTCACATGGGAAAGGATAAAAGTTTTGATTTCTTAAAGATAAGAACAAAAGTGATTTTTGTTGTTAGCATCTTGTTTGCATCATTTCATTTATATACTGCTTTAACAGGAACATGGCAAGCAATTTTCCAAAGATCAATTCATTATATGTTTGCAGGATTTTTGGTATTTATGATGAATCCTTTAAAGGTAAAAAAAGGAAAGAAAATTGCTGCTATCGGAGATATTATACTCTCATTATGTGCAATCATACCAGTATTATATTTGATATTAAATGAGCAGTGGTTATATACTAGATTTTATTATATTGCTCCTTTTACTTGGTATCAATATATGTTTAGCGCTATGTTAATTATATCTATAATAGAAGGAACAAGACGTAAAATGGGTATCGCATTACCATTAATAGCAACTATTGCAATGCTATATATGCTTTTTGGTCAGTATCTGCCCGGAACATTAGGACATAGCGGATTTACAATTATAGAGTTTATAGATACGCTATATACAACTACAGAAGGTATTTGGGGTGTCGCGATCGGTGCATCAGCAACATTTGTTATCCTATTTGTAATATTTGGTTCATTTTTAGAGGGATCAGGAGTAGGAGATTATTTTATTAACTTTGCAAAAACACTTACAAGAAAATCAGTTGGTGGACCTGCAAAAGCAGCTGTAGTTTCAAGTGCTTTCTTTGGAAGTATTTCAGGAAGCTGTATTGCAAATGTTGCTACAACAGGGCAGGTTACTATTCCAATGATGAAGAAGAATGGATATAGCCCTACCTTTGCTGCGTCGGTTGAAGCAGTTGCTTCCACTGGAGGACAGATAATGCCACCGGTTATGGGAAGTGCAGCCTTTATAATGAGTGAGTTTACAGGAATTCCCTATTCAAGTATACTTTTAAGCGCATTACTTCCTGCAATTTTATTCTATTTAGCGGTCTATACAATGGTGCATTTAAGGGCGAAGAAAATTGGACTTGAAGCTTTAAGTAGTAGTGATGAAGCTCTTACATTGAAGAGCCTTATGAAGGATATTTATATGTTTCTACCCTTAGTTATTCTAGTAATAATCTTAGTTATGGGTTATAGTCCAACATATTCTGTACTATTCGCTATGGCTACTACGATTTTAATCTTAATTTTTACTGATTTGAAAAATAAAGTTAAATTAAAAGACACATTTATAAAATTGTTAAAGTGTCTGGTTAAAGGAGCACAGGGAGCTGTGAGTGTAGCTTTAGCATGTGCTTGTGCAGGTATAGTAGTAGGTGTAATAAATTATACAGGTGTAGGTGCTAAACTTAGTACTTTATTATTAAGTCTAGCTCAAAATAATGTAGTATTAGCGCTGATATTAACAGCAGTAGCAGCTTTAGTTTTAGGAATGGGTTTACCTACCACACCAGCTTACATTGTTGTAGCAACATTACTAGTGCCAGCAATTATCAAAATGGGACTTCCTGTAATAGCCGCACATTTATTTGGTTTTTACTTTGCAAATATTTCAAATATTACTCCGCCAGTTGCATTGGCAGCATATACAGCATCAAGCCTAGCTGGAAGTGATCCAATGAAAACAGGTTATCAGGCTTTTAGACTAGGAATAGCTTCTTATATAGTACCTTTTATGTTTGCATTAAGTCCAGTATTACTATTAGTTGAAGGTACTGGAGCTGAGATAATTTTGACCATTATTACTTCGGTAATTGGAGTAACTTTATTGGGAGTATCTGTAGAAGGATTTTTATATAATAAGATTGCTTTTATCAGCAGAACTATTTTATTTATAGCAGCTGTGTTGTTTTTACATCCAAGTGTAATAACAGATTTTATTGCAATAGCTTTAGGATTATTAATTTGTTTACCAATGTATATAAAAAATAAAAAAGAAACTAAAGCAAATTTAAATTAATGAATTGGAGGCATTAAAATGCATGGAGTGACAATTACAGAAGTGCATGCACGTCAAGTGTTTTCAGGAAGAGGACATCCCGCGATTGAAGCGACAGTTGTCACAGAAAATGGTGCAAAGGGTACTGTACAGTGTACAGCAGGACTTTCAATTGGTACACATGAAATAGCATTTGCATATGATGGAGGAACTGCATGGCGAGGAAAAGGCGTGATGCGTGCAGTTGAGAATGTAAATAATATTATTGCTCCTACTATTATAGGTATGGATGCAACCAAACAAACTATTGTAGACAATACAATATTAAACTTGGGAGGATCCGATGCAAAACTTAGATTGGGCGGTAATGCAGTTGCAGCAGTATCCGCGGCAGTATTAAAAGCTGGTGCAGAAGCATTAGGGATTCCCCTATATCAGCATATTGGTGGTTCTCGTGCAGTGACTCTCCCTTGTGCAGCATATGGCTGTATTAGTGGAAGCAATAGATATAGTTCGGGAGAAAAAGCAGGAAGTAAACCAACATATTCTTTTGTTGCTTATGATTTTCCTTCTTTTTCTGAAGCATCCTATGCATTATGGGAAGTTTTTTCAGATTGGGAAATGTATATGATTAAGAAATATGGTCTTAGATCCCAGGAACCATCTCCTGATTATACTTGTAGTGGATTTTTTAGTATTCCCCATGGTTTAATAGAGAATGACTATGTTTTAATGGATCATATAACTGAGATAATCTGTAAATATGGTTATGAAGGAAAAATGGGTATTCAGATAGATATGGCAGCAGACTGCTATTATAATCAAGAAACTATGACTTATCAGGGGCTATTTGATTCCGTTGAAAGATCCAGAGATGAGCAGATTGAACATATAGTTCGATTAACAAAGGAATATCCTTTTGTTATAATGGAAGACCCTCTCCATGAAAATGATTTTGAAGGGCATGCAATCTTAGTAGATAAGACTGGAATTCAAATTGTTGGTGATGATTTATTCACTACTAATACGGAAAGAGTTGAACACGGTGCTTCCATGGGAGCAGGTAATACTGTTCTTCTTAAAGTGAATCAGATTGGATCTATTACAGAATCCCTTGAAATGATTCAGCTCGCTTATGAAAATGGATATGGTATTATGCCTTGCTCCAGTCGTGGAGAAAATTTAGATATCTGTGATTATAGTGTTGGAATTAATGCTGGGACTATTCGAGAAACATCACTTGGTACACCTGGTAGCAGATTCCTAGAAATAGAAAAAGAACTTGGTTCCAGAGCTCGTTATGCAGGTAAACAAGGATTGAAAGGAAAGAAATTCAGAGACTAGGAATTTATGGAGGTTTGATTATGAATAAAAAGAATAAAATCATTTCCGTCTCTGCAAGTGAAATGATTTCAGACAGAAATAAACCAGCTGTTCAGGTAGTAGTAGAAACAGAAGGTGGTATAGTTGGAAAAGCTATGTGCTCACCTGGAATATCTGTAGGTAAACATGAAGCAAAATTTGTTTATGATGGCGGACAAAAGTGGAAGGGGCTTGGAGTTTCACAGGCGGTAGATAATGTTAATCATGAAATAGCTCCTTTATTAATAGGCATGGATGTGACAAATCAAACTTTATGTGATAGTGCAATACTTACAAAAGATAAGGTGAAGATGGGTGCTAATGCTACGGCAGCTGTTTCAACAGCAATTCTGAACACGGGTGCTACAGCATTAAATATGCCTCTATATGAACATATTGGTGGGGTAAGAGCTTTTACACTACCCGTTCCCGGTGTTACTGCTGCTACAGGGAGTACAAGATATGGTGGCAACATATACGCAGGATATAAGCCTTCATTTTCTTTTGTTTCCTATGATTTTGATACATTTACAGAGGCTACAACCGCATTATGGGAAGTTTTTATGAATTGGTCTGATTTTATTAAGGAAAAACTTGGGATTAAAATGCAGATTATAGCCGGTATGGCAATAGCCCAGGGAAAGCTTAAAAATGACTTCGAATTGTTGGATTATATGACAGAAGTAATTAACGAAACAGGCTTTAAGGACAGGATTGGAATACAAATAGATATTGCTGCAAATTCATTTTATAATAAAGAATCAAAACTATATGAAGGTATATTTTCCAAAGAACCTAAGACTAGAGATGATATGATTGAACTTATGGTAAAAATAGCTAAAGAGTATCCGATAGTAAATATTGAAGATCCTTTACATGATGATGATTTTGAAGGGTTTGCAGAAATTACAAAGCAAGTTGATATACAAATTACTGGAGATGACCTATTAGCGACAAATCCTGAAAGAGTAAAAAATGCAATACAAATGGGTGCTGGAAATGCTATGAGGGTTGTTACCAGTCAAATTGGTACAGTTTCGGAAGCTGCTGAAATAGCTTTGTATGCTAAAGAGAATAATTTTGGAATATCCCCCTGTGGAGAACGTGGAGAAGGAAATGCGATTTGTGACTATATTGTAGGATACAATGCAGGAATGGCAAGGGAATATGGTCTAGGATATTCAGGGAATAGGTTATTAAAGATAGAACATGAGTTGGGTCCTCGTGCTAGATTCTTCGGGAAAAGAGGGATTAATGGAAAAAGATTCCAATTATAATATTTGAAAGGAAAATGACTAATTATGAGAATCCTTAACACAGACAAACTAATTTCTCACGGTAATATTGAAGGTAGAAAACATATTCTTGAAATTATGGAAGCAGGATTGAGTGAAACAGATCCATATTATAATACACTTAATATGTTAAATATTGAAAACGGAAAACTCTCTGTTGGTTATCCGGACTTTGTCCCAAAGGGTTCTCCAAGAACTGGGATAGATGTCTATGATCTAGATACAGATTTAGATAGAATTTTTGTATTTGGTGCTGGTAAGGGGATCCATCGTTCAGCATTAGCAATTGAAGAAGTACTTGGTGATTATTTAACAGGCGGTCATATTATAATTAAACATGGTGATAAACATAACTTAAATAAGATAGGTGTTACCCACGCCGGACATCCAATAGCAGATGAGTGTAGTGTTGAAGGCAGCAAGAAAATGGTAGATATGATCGATGATCTAAATTTAACAAACCGGGACTTAGTACTTACAATTATAGGTAATGGGGCGTCTTCACTTATGACTCTTCCTGTTGAGGGTATTGAATTTAAAGAAATACAGGAAATTACGGAAGTTATGCAGATTAAAAAGGGATTACCTACTACAGTATTAAACTATGTACGGAATCAGGTAGATCAATTAAAAGGCGGGAGAATTACAAAAAAATTACATCCTTCAAAAATGGTTCATATCATTACTATTGACCTTAATGAACCAAATGCATTCGGTGAGGTTGGTTATCAAGGTGTTATGAATTCAAACATTTGGCTGCATACATTACCGGATATGAGTACAGCAAAAGAGGCAATAGAAATATTAAAAAAGAACGATATCTGGGATTGTGTTGCTGACTCAATACAGAGGCATCTTTTAAATCAGACGGATGAGCAGAAATCTTTAGTACGACAAGAGTTTGAGAAGATGGATTGCCGAATTTTTGGGATAATGCCTAATGATTTAGGTTTTCTAAATAGCTCTATGGAGGTCGCAAAAAATTTAGGATATGAACCACATTTATTGACAAGAAAAACTTTTGTAGAAGCTGCACCGGCAGGAAGTTTAATAAGCAGAATAGCTGTTAATATAGCAAATGAAAATCAGCCATTTAAGACTCCTTGTGCTTTATTTATGACAGGAGAACTGGTAGTTAAGGTTGAAGATGAACCTGGAATTGGTGGTAGAAATCAAGAGTTCGCACTCAGTGCTGCAACAATTATTAATGGTAATAAGCGAATAGTAATAGCATCAGCAGATACAGATGGAACAGATGGTCCAGGAGGAATATTTAACCAGGAAGCAGCTGATATGGGTTGTAATAATCTTGCTGGTGGTGTAGTAGATGGATATACTTTAGATGAAGCCCAGAAATATGGAGTAGATGTTATGAATGGACTTAAAACCCATGGGACATCCGATGTACTTTGGAAGTTGGATAGCGGAATTTGGGCAAGTCAAAGCATTAGTGTTCAAGACTTAATTGTTATTTTAATTATGGATCATGATGGTTAGCTAATTTAGAGTGAGGAGCTATAAAAAGTCTCACTCTATTGCTTTTTTAGATAGAAGTTTATAGTAATAATCAATCTCTCCTGTAATTATCTTAAAACTATAGATATAGTTCCTTTAACAGGTTTATAAATAATGTTACAATAAGGAATAAGGGTAATGTCAAAAGTTCTATGAAAAAATAAAATCAAAAAAGTAGACCTAAATAATCAAAAATGTATCGAGGATCTCCCGCCACCCTTGACAAAAATAAGAAAATGCTTGTAAAAATTAACAAGGGCG
>Ga0334898_1000680_pt1 | contig 48906 bp, 46 predicted proteins | sample GraSluR3_MG_10_FD_207228 | JGI IMG/M metagenome (GOLD analysis project Ga0334898, IMG submission 207228) | Sludge microbial communities from methane-producing bioreactor in Wageningen University, Netherlands - Granular Sludge_3_08-R3 | ecosystem: Engineered > Bioreactor > Anaerobic >... | reverse complement strand
TCATGCAAGCCTCCTGTTGTTTGTTTGTGCTAAATAAATTTTACAGGTTAACTTGCATGTAGGGAAGAGGGCTTTTGCCTTCTTCCTGTTTTTTTCTTATTCTTGCCAACTAAAATTATACTCTAAGGAGTGACGCATAAATATATAATACAAGAGGCAATATTTGCAGCACACACGGGTATAATAACCTTAAAATATAAAGCTTATTCTCTATGTAAAGGAGGAAACCATATGTTCGACCTTATTCCCTTCAGGAAGGACAGAAATTTCAGGGGTCTTATACCCGACGGGTTGTGGGAGAACTTTTTTGACACCGGCTTCCCTGCTTCCATAGAAAATCCTGCAGCAGGCATGCGGGTAGACATCAGGGAGGAAGACGACCGGTATCTTATAGAGGCAGACCTGCCCGGATTCAAAAAAGAGGATATCGGCATCCAAATGAATGATAATCGTATCACCATAACCGCAGAGCATAACGAGGATTTTGAAGAACGGGGAGACAGCTATTTAAGGCGTGAAAGGAGATCCGGCAAGCTCGCCAGAAGCTTTGTGGTGGATAATGTGAAGCATGACGGGGTGTCCGCCGGCTATGAGAACGGAGTTTTAAGGGTCTTTCTTCCCAAAGAAAACAAACAGCCTTCCAAAAACAAAAAAATTGATATCCAATAAGTTTAAACCCCCGGGTTTGTCTGACCCGGGGGTTTAAGTGCATGATACCGTTATTCACCTGTTTCTTCGTTTTCCTGTTCAGGCTGTTCGTAGTAAACTTCCGGTTCAAATGCAGCGGCGAAAAATAGTATAATTATTATAAGCAGGAAAAAATATTTTCCATACAGTTTGGTAAACACAGCCAGCCTTTCTATAAAGTCTGACATCCAACCCCTCCTTCGGAATTTATGCCGACATTCCACCTTTCAGATAGTAATGCCCCTATATATATATATGGAGGGGGTATACAAATGGTTACTTTTCACAGCGCTGCCTCTAACAGCCTTTCCAGCTCACCGGCGTTAAAAAGATATCTGCTGTTACAGAAATGACACACCACTTCCGCCTTTCCGTCCTTCTCCAGCATATCTTTGATATCATCCTTTCCAAGGCTTATCAATACCTCTTCCAGGCGTTTTTTTGAACAGTCGCACTTCAGCTTCAAAGGTTTTGTTTCAAGAAATCTCAAATCGGTGCCTTGCAAAACATGCTCCAATATCCCCTCGGGGCTGTATCCTTCATCAACCAGCATAGATACAGGTTTTATGTCCATCAGTCGCTCCTGTATCCTCTCCGCCTTCCTGTCACCTGCATCCGGCATAAGCTGTATCAAATATCCGCCCGATGCCCGTACCGAAAGGTTTGTTCCCACCAGCACCCCCAGAGCTACTGCAGACGGGGTTTGCTCCGAATAGGTGAAATATGCGGCCATATCCTCCGCAATTTCCCCGGATACCAGCTCAACCTTCCCTAAATAGGGCTCCTTAAGTCCGAGGTCCTTGATGACCGTCAGGCAACCGTCCTTTCCCACCAATCCTCCAACATCAAGCTTACCCGAGGGCTTAAGCGGCAAGTCCGCCTGCGGCACATCGGCATATCCCTTTACCTCACCAAGGGCATTTGCAACCACAACAATCCTGCCTAGCGGGCCTCCCCCGGCAATTTGCAGCGTCAGCCGGTTATTATCATTTTTGAACATAAGCCCCATGAGGAATGCAGCTGTCAGGCTTCTGCCGAGGGCTGCCGCACCGGTCGGAGAACACCTGTGGATTTCTGCCGCCTGCCCTGCCAAACGGGTAGTAACCGCCGCAAAGGCCCTTATACTGCCACTGCTGTCTATGGCTCTAACCGCATAATCCATTTTAAAATCCCCCCAGAATAATGATAAAACCCCGTCGGTTGACGAGGTTTATATACCGCTATCAAATGCAAAAGCTAAACTAATATGTTAAGCTAACTGTACATTTGCAGCCTGAGGACCCTTAGCACCCTGAACAATTTCAAAGGACACTTCCTGGCCTTCTTCCAAAGTTTTAAAACCTTCCATTTCGATAGCTGAGAAATGGACAAAAACATCTTCTCCGTTTTCCCTTTCGATGAAACCGTAACCCTTCTCAGCGTTGAACCACTTCACTTTACCTTTTTCCATTTAATGCATTCCTCCTAAAAACCTAAAAGTAAAATAGCTTTCCAGCTACTACAAAGAGTTTATCACACTGCTATTTGCTATGTCAAACAAAATCCCTTCCATCTACAAAATTTATCATTTCACCCCTTATTTAGCATCTGTCCGCTGCAAGCTACCGCATTAGTTTCCCTGGAATTTATACTTTGAAATTAGTTTTTCCAGTTATATATCCGAATATGCCTTTTACCGGTGCGTTTATTCAAATGTATTAACCCTCTGCGCTCTTGTTTTGCATCTCCCCTGTCCTTTGTGCTTTTTTTCTGGTTGTGAGCATTCCTCCTATTCTGCCGGTTTCGGCGGCAGTAAGGCCACCCCATCCCTGGGTTTTTATCTTCTCGCCCAAACCCAGTTCACATGCTATCTCATACTTCAGCCTGTCCCCGGGTCTCTCCTTTTTTTTCTTTTGTTTCTTTGTCTTTGTCATGGGAATACCTCCTTCAACCCATATTATGCTATAATACCCGGTTAAATATGTAACCCATGGAGGTTAGGGTGTTCAGCTAAGTATCATTAAAAACTCGGTTAGACAAAATACCAGAAATATAACTGCTGTAATAATCACCGGAATAAAATCCCTAATCATCGGCACCGGCTGTATAACCCCGTAACCTTCGCTTGTCTTATCAGTTCCTTCAAAGCCTTTCGGCCCTTCCAGCCTTCTAAAAAGTCTGAGGGCTGATACTCCTCCGGCCACCGCAAACAGACCCCAGAAAACCAAACCGGCCGCCAGCACCTGGGTACCGGTAACACTTTCGTATCCTCCGGACGGTGCCTCCGAAACCATACCCGCTGCAAACATAAAGGTGACCGAAACCGCATTGTTTATAAAATGCCCGGCTATTGGCGCTATAATTGACCCCGTCCTGACGGCCATATATCCGAAAACCAGGCCGAGAAAGACGGGGCCAATAAAGTTCTGAATATTAAAATGGAATATCCCAAAAAGCAGGGCGGAAATTATTATCGCCTTCCTTTGTCCAAAGCCCTCATACCCTTTAAGAATAAACCCCCGGAAGAAGACCTCCTCGGCCACCCCTGCCGTCAGGCCGATAACCAAAATGTTTATTACATATTCACCGAGGCTTTCTGCCACCGGTATCGGAACGGGTATCAACTCGCCGAACATGCTCAGGGCAAGGTTGCCAAGCAGATTAAGGAACAGCCCGACGGGATAGACGCAAAGGGTTATTAATACACACAGCCACAGCGTTCCTTTGCTTATCCCCTTTAGCCGAAGCGCCTCTCTAAAGTCCGCTCCTTTCCATTTTATATATATCAGAACCGGGACCATAATGATAACCAGTTCGGTGACTATCAGCCCCATATATATATTAAGTACCTGCAAATAATAGCCCAGCGTAATAAGAAGCAGCGCCGTTACCATAAATACCGTATTTATACCCAGTAGCGTCAGCGAATTTCCCCTGCCCAAATTCCATTCTCCTTCCATAAACAGCACGTATTACATATTATTCTCCAAACCGCATGTATATCCTTTAACCGGACTTCTTTTTCCGTCGTCCATTGACAATCCCATGTATTGGAAATATAATGGTTCCAGACCGAACTATTGGGAGGCAAACCGAATGGGCCAAACCGAAATGCTTCATGAAATATTTAAACTAATAAAAAAAGTATCCCTCGGGCTGGATAACCATGAAAAGTGTACCCTTGTTTCCCTGGGTCTTTCACCATACCAGTCAATGGTTGTGTCCGAGATTGACCGTGATTTTTCCTTTACCCATACCATTCTTTCAAAGCGGTGCAGTATAAGCAAAAGCACCCTCTCGGAAGCCCTTAAAGCCATGGAGCAAAAGGGGTTAATTGAAAGGGTCAAATGCAGGGCCGATAAGCGGAAAAGCTATATAAACCTTACTCCAAGGGGTAAAACGGTAAGAAAAGCCCTGTTATACGGAGATTCCTGCGGGGAAGTTTACGGTATCACCGATATGACCCAATTGGAAATAAAACTTCTGTATATATTGTTAAAAAAACTGGAATACCAGCTTGGTACAATTATTTAATACCCCCAAGTCCCTCGAGTATACTCACATACATTTCAATGCCCGCCGTTAAAACATCTTCGCTGAAATTGTAATAGCAGCTATGGAGCGGATGAACGTATCCCCTGTCTTCATTTCTTGTTCCCAGCATAAAAAATACTCCCGGCACACTCCTCTGGTAATGGGAGAAGTCCTCCGCCAGCATAACGGGATCTATTATGTCTGTATTTTGCGTCCCTGCAGCCGCACAAACAAGCCCGGACAATTCCTGGTCATTCACCACCGCCGGCAGTCCGTAACCGAATTCAATACTGGTTTCACACCCAAAGGCCTTTCCTATACCCTCTGTTATTGCTTTAATCCTATTCAGTACAAGATTGTAATCTTCCTCACGAAAGGTCCTCATGGTGCCTTCTATCCGTGCTTTCTTCGCTATTATGTTAACTCTTTCTCCTGCGGTAACCCTGCCTATGGTAAATAGAGCAGGCTCCATAGGGTCAACCGACCTGCTCACTATGCTCTGGTAGGCGGTAACCATATGAGCCGCAGCCACCACGGCATCCCTGCCCTTATGGGGCTGGGCCCCGTGACTGCTTTCGCCGTATATTTCTATGTACAGTTCCCGTGTCTGGGCCATCATAGGGCCGGCTCTTAACCCCACCCTTCCTTCCCGGAGGTCCGGGTACAGGTGCAGGCCAAATATTCCGTCAACCTTCGGGTCCTCAAGCACCCCTGCCTTTACAAGGGGAAGAGCGCCCCCCGGACCCTCTTCCGCCGGCTGGAAGATAAGCCGCACGTTATGTATGAGCTTGTCTTTATTCTCCAAAAGATACCTGCCAAGGCCTGCAAGTATTGCCACGTGACCGTCGTGCCCGCAGGCGTGCATTACGCCTCTTCTTGTCGACGAAAATTCAAGTCCGGTCTGCTCCTCAACCGGAAGAGCGTCCATATCAGCCCTGAAGGCGTAACATTTATCGCCCCCCTGCCCTTTTATATCCACAACAACCGAAGTTTCCAATAAATCAGTTCTTACCCCTGTCCCAAAACCTTCAAAATATTCCTTTATGGTGCGGGAGGTCTCAAATTCCTCCATACCCAGTTCGGGATTTAAATGTATCTTCCTCCGCAGCCCCACCACATCATCCCTGACAGCTAATATTTCCTTTCTGGCACTAATCATGGCGTCCCCTCCAGCCTCTGTATTTAAGTAGTATCTTAATAAAATATATCATTATTGAAGCTTTAAGACAATACATAGGGATTTATATGGACCTGTAAGTAACACCATATATACCGTTAAATCCAAATCCGGGATCATCCGTTAATAAAATCCTATAGTCTTTAAACACTGCTCCCCCGTCAATTGGATCCTCACTGCATAATGCCGGTCCGTCCAAATCGATTTTCGTAATTATGCTCTTTGCTGCAGCCAAATGAACAGCTGCAGTAACACTGATTTTAGCCTCCAGCATGCAGCCCAGCATACATTCCACTCCGTACACTTCGGCCATTGTGCAAATCTTCAGTGCGTTATATATACCTCCTGTTTTCATCAGCTTGATATTTATCAGGTCGGCTGCACGCATTTGCATTATAGTCACAGCATCCCTCGGTGAAAATACGCTTTCATCCGCTAAGACCGGAATGGAAACGTTATCGGTTACCAGTTTCAGCCCGTCAAGGTCGTGGGCCGGCACCGGCTGTTCCACAAGCTCAACATTTAAATTGGCGTCTTCCATCGCTCTTAGTATATTTATTGCTTCCTTAGCATTCCAACCCTGATTGGCGTCTATTCTTAAATCCACATTATATCCTACGGCATCCCTTATAGCCTTCATGCGGTTTAAGTCCGAAGCGGAATCCCCGCCCACCTTAATCTTAAGCGTTCTATACCCCCGGTTTATTGCTTCTATACTGTCCGCGGCCATTTGCTCCGGGGCATTTACACTTATGGTTATGTCGGTTGTTATCTCATTTTTATAGCCGCCCAGCAGTTTATAAACCGGAACCTTATACAACTGCCCGAACAAATCATATACTGCCATATCCACTGCAGCCTTTGCGCTTGTATTCTTTACAACCGACCTGTCCAATTTTAACATTATCTCTTCCATGTTTTCTATATCCATACCCATTAGATGCTTCTTAATATGGTCTTTTATGGCACCTGTTATTGCACCCGCTGTATCTCCTGTAATAACTCCCGTGGGAGGCGCTTCCCCGTATCCGACATTGCCTGTATCGGTTTCGATTTTTACCACAATATCCTCTATACTGTTTACGCTGCGCAAAGCAGTCCTGAAGGGTTTCTTTAACGGAACGGAAATATATCCAAGCTTTATGTCAGTAATCTTCATTTTTAAAACTCCCTTAAATATTATGCAAAATAGAAATCCAGCAAAAGTCTGCCACAAAAAGACTTCCACTGGATTTAACCTACTTTGTATATTACTGTTATCATAATATATTTGCTAGATTAAGCAGTATCTGATACTACTTTGTTTTTACCTTATGGTATTTTTTTAAGGCATCCTTATAGGATACTATAATAGCTTTTTGAGAAGTACCGAAATACCTTGTCATTATTTCATTTTCTATTTCTTCATAATACCTGTCAAATTTTCTTCCTTTAAACAATGAAGCAATAAAATTCTGAGTAGTAGGTATTGTTGCAGAACAGGCAAGATCCACAATTTCATCGGTTTGTGTATCTATTATAAAGCCTATGAAGAATATCTTAAATCTGTCGGTGATAGCATTGTCACTGCTGGTTTTCCCATGTCCTATTACATATACTGTATTTTTATCATACATATGAACCACCCGTATATTATATTAATGAAGAAATCATCATACACAAGATTGTACCAGCAAAACCCTTGAAATGCAACAATAATCACTCATATGGACGGCTCATTGGTTAAAACCCGCTGCACCTTATGGCTGTCGCCTGCTAAACGTTGTACATTGGCTTTAACCATGAGCCGTTGCTTTTGGTCACTTATATGTTCAGCTTACCGCGTTAATTATCACAAACCATGGCATCGTATACTTCCTTCGATAATTTGGCAATTGCTCTTATCCCTTCATCATCCGACTTCAGGTTGCTGGTATACACTGCCAATACATATTTTCTGCCCTCCGGCAGCATGAATATGCCCACGTCATGTTGTACCTTCCACAAATCACCGGTTTTATGAGCTACAACTACAGTACCATTTTCTACCTTGTCGCTGTATACATTGGGGTCATCGGGTTCCAATGCGGGTATCAGATAGGGTAATTTCTGTCTTAGCTGCTGACCCTTCATGATATTAACCACACTGCCCGACACTTCCTCCGAATCGATTTGATTGTTGGCCAACAGTTTTAGCAGATAACCCATATCTCCTGCTGTTGTTATGTTATCCCTGCCGGATTTCATCGCTTCGATATCCATCATTTTTCTCTGCAGTTTCGTATTGTTAAGCCCCAGCTTATTGCAGAATTCGGTGACGCTTTCCGGGCCTCCTACAATATCGATCAGCTGGTTTGTAGCAATATTGTCACTTACTATTATGGCTAATTTGGCCAAATCCAGAATTGTCGGTTTAAAAGACCTGTCCAGTTCTTTAATGACACCGGTACCGCCAACTCTGTTTGCCCGGTCAATTTCCACTTGACCCTTCAGATTAATCAACCCCGATTTGGATTGAATCAGCAAAAGTGATATCAGAGGTATTTTTATAGTGCTGGCAGCTGAAAATTCCGTATTCGGGTTAATACTTATTGTTTTTCCGGTACCAAGGTCTTGAAAATACATCCCGACCGTACCTTCCAATTCACCCAGTATTGAAAACACTCTTTTCTCTAACGTCATAGTATCAACCTCCTATAATACCAGCGACAGCACTATTACCACTGCCAGGATAACAACTATAATTGAATAACCCAGTTTCAACATAGATTTTATATCCTTTGATTGGGCGAGGCCCATAGCTCCCAGCATGTCTCCCCCGGGATAAGCAAATGATGTTATCTGGCTTCCTATCAGTAATACCGCTGCCCATAGTCCCATATTGACGCCTAACCCGGTAACCATGTTTGCAAACAGGCTGTCAATAAGCATTGCCTGGGCAACCGCAGCACCGTTAATTCCGAATATTCCAATAACACTTGCCAGTAAAGCAAATACCGTTTGACCGCTGCTTATTATAAGTGGCTGCATTATATCAAACAAGGCATCAAAAGCACCCGACTGCTCAACGAACATCAGGAAGGGTTCAAAGAGCAGGAACATCACAAACAGCCATATAAGCTTTGACATGCCTTCGAACATCGAATCGGCAATTTGCCCTATCTTCATTCCGGCAGCCAGTCCCGTTGCAACAGCGACCGTTATCATTATGAAAATGGCATATGAAGCACCGCTTTTAACTGCTACTCCATACACGATAAGCGCTAAGAAAGCCCCCAGGAATACCATTGTTGCTCTTTTTGTCTCGGCGGAAGCTGCATACTCTTTATCGCTGTGTTTCTCTTCAAGCTCGAACTTATACTTTCCAAACGTGGTTTTTTGCGTATGCCTTGCTATGAAATAGGTTACCGCCCACATGCATACCGAAACAGGTATTCCCGCATACATTAGAATTTGAATATAGGATAACCCGGTTAATTCCATCAGGGTTACCATGGGAGGGCTGAAGGGTCCAAGAAAAAGTCCGGTCTGACCTGCACCCTGGAATATTACTGCCAGGGTACTTGGTGTAATCCCCATTGTAGCAACTAACGGAATTACAATCGGGGCTATTATGGCATTTGCACCCGCCATGGTTCCCAGCAGCGTAACCAATAGAACCGAAGTAACCATTGTCCCTATTATTGCTTTTCGCTCAGTATTGATTCCAATTTTATCCATAAGTATATGGACCAGATTTTCGGCTACGCCCGTCCGGCTTAAAACTGCGCCTAATCCTGAACCCAGTATTATTATCAGACCTATCAGGGCCAGGAAGGATCCCATTGCACCGGCTATTACCGAGCCCAATTGAAGTATCGGTTGTTTCACTATAATTGCACCCAACAGCACGCATACGAATACATTTACAACAGGATGACTATTCTTTTTAAATGACAGAAATATATAGACAATTAATGGTAGTAACCCAAGGATTGGTGGCATATTAAATAATAATTCCTTTGTTTCCATTCATTGATTCCCTCCCTATACTTTTATTCTTAACCTCTTGGATGTATTTAAAATAGCATAACTCAATACCGTTAACAACAGATAACCACCTCCAATATCAGCTTGGCATGAGTTATTCTATCAAACAAGCCGTCAAAACAGGCATTCTAAAATATCCTGCCCGGTCTGTTCTGGGTCATTTCTCCGTCTTCAAGGATTAATGAACCCGAAACTAACACATGTTTTATCCCCGTTGGTTTTTGATAAGGGTTTTCAAAGGTTGCGGTATCTTCGAATTCATCCCAGTCAAATATGGTAATATCGGCATAGTTCCCAATACAAATTGAGCCTGTACCTTTAAGCTTAAATACCTCCGCCGGCAACCCGGTCATTTTCCTGATAATTTTTTCCCTGCTTAGCCTGCCAATCTCTCTGCCCATTCTTACAGCCCTTGGAAAGGTTCCAAAATTTCTTGGGTGGGGTAACCCCTTACTCACCTTATTATCATAGCTTTGGGCAGAACCGTCACTGCCGACGATAATGTTTTCCTGGGAAAGGATATGTTCGACATCCCTGTCGCTCATCGAAAAGTATATGGCATTTACTTTACCATTGGTTTCATCAAGGGCCTTGATTACTGTCTGCGCAGCATTTAAATCCATAATTTGAGCCAGCTCGGATAACAGCAGACCTTCATATTGGGGTTTTGTCCCAAATGTATGAGCAATTTTTATTCTGCCCGCTCCGTCTCTTTCATCTATCAGCCTGGCAATCCGGTGCTCCAGAACTTCCGGTTTTTCCCTGAGCCTTTCCAGCATTTTGGATGTTCCGCCTTCATGGGCCCATGAGGGTACTACGGCAGCAAGGGTTGTGCTTGATGCGGAATAGGGATACTGGTCACATGTAATGATAACGCCTTTTTCATTTGCATCGGCTATCATATTCAACAGTTTTTCTGTTTTTCCCCAGTTGCTTTCTCCCATAAGCTTCAAATGGGATATATGCAGCCGAACCCGGGTAGTTTGGGCAATATCAATCATTTCTTTTACCGCTTCAAATATCCCCGCCTTTTCATTTCTTATATGTGCCGTTAAAAGAGCATCATGTTTTTTTATAACCTTTGCCAGTTCAATTAATTCATGTTTGTCGGAGAAACTTCCCGGGGGATAAATAAGACCTAATGACATGCCAATTGCACCATTTTCGATTTGATGGTCCAATAATTCCTTCATCGTTTCAATTTCTTCATCTGTGGACTTTCTGTTTTCAAAGCCCATTGCACAAATTCTCAGTGTTCCATGACCTGCCAATATTCCGCAATTTATCGCTGTTTTGGTTCTTTTTAATGCATCCTTATAGGCATTGATATCTTCAAATTTATTCTTCAGTTTATCGGTCCCTACCAGCAGTCCTGAGCAATATTTTTTAAACAATTCATAATAATCATTTTTTCCGGGTGACGGGAAAATCGATATGCCGCAGTTGCCAATTATATCTGTGGTTACCCCCTGATAAACTTTATTTTCCAGTCTATTGTCAATAATAAAGCTTGTATCGGAATGGGTGTGAACATCTATAAATCCCGGGGTTACTGTCAGTCCCTCTGCATTAATGGTGTGCTTGCCATACAGTCTGTCAGGACTTATATGTTCAATCCTGTCTTTCTTTATGCCAATACTTCCGAAATAGGCCGGAGCGCCTGTACCATCTACTATTAATCCGTTATTTATTGCCACATCGTACATCTTATAAACCATCCCTTCCAAAACGGCTTTTTGAATGCATATTAACTGCCATTATATTAATAAAATTTAGTTAGTATATAACAAAAAACAAGGCCGCACGAATGTAATCAACATTCATTGACCTTGTTTATGGCGATGTTTATGCATCTGAATAAACAAGTGATAATTTCCGCATATTCTGCTTTTTATATCTGTTATTAATTTTATATCACATACACATTCCATTTGCAAGCAAAAATTTCTATATAAACAGGGCCTTTCGGACAAATGCCGTCCATCAGGTATCGTTGACAAACAACCTATATAATGTTATCATGGATAAAATCAATAATATGGTAGAGGTGCATCTTTCATCAGTAAATATCCGAAGGAGGAGGGACTCCGCTGAAGGATAGCGAAAGGGGAAAATGCCGAAGGTTTCACTCCTCCCTTGAAGTGTTACCTGGGTGTCCGGTTAACAGCTGGATAACTGTCACCTTAACCGGTGGAGCGCTATCATAATATTAGGTCTACTTTGGTTTGTAGGCTTGTATATTATTAGTGTCAGCCGGCTTGTTTATATGCCGGCTTTTTAATAGCTTCATAATATTAAATGTTTCCTTACATATAATTATATTAAGGAAACTATGCTTGAGGAGGCGTAAGACATGAAAGACTTAAAGGTTGCAATAGTCGGTGCAACGGGAATGGTTGGCACAACATTTCTAAAGGTATTGGAAGAAAGGGATTTTCCTGTTGGGGAACTATACCTGTTTGCATCCGGGAGATCTGAGGGCAAAATCCTTGCCTTCAAAGGAAAGGAATATGCGGTGGAAAAGCTCACCGAGAACTCCTTCGACAGGGATATAGATATAGCCCTGTTTTCGGCAGGAGGAGATGCAAGCAGAAAATACGCACCCATAGCCGCTTCAAAGGGTGTAGTGGTTGTTGATAACAGCAGCGCATGGAGAATGGAAAAGGGTGTGCCTCTTGTTGTCCCCGAGGTGAACCCCCATGCCGTAAGAGAGCACAGCGGTATAATAGCCAATCCCAACTGCTCCACCATACAGGCAGTGGTTGTGCTCAAACCGCTTTATGACAGGTATGGAATAAAAAGGGTTGTGTTTTCAACCTATCAGGCTGTTTCAGGCTCGGGTTACAAGGGGATTAAAGACTTAAGTGATGGTCTGGCAGGAAAGGAGCCAACCCTTTATCCTCATCCCATAGCTAACAACTGTCTGCCCCATATCGATGTATTCCTTGAAAACGGCTATACCAAAGAAGAAATGAAGATGATAAACGAAACGCAGAAAATATTGGATGACAATAGTCTGAGGATAACCGCAACAACCGTCAGAGTCCCGGTGGAAAGCTGCCACAGCGAATCCCTTAATATAGAGTTCAAGAAGGATTTTGACCTGGCAGAGCTTAAGGAACTGCTTGAAAAAAGTCCCGGAATAAGGGTTGTGGATGACCCGCAAAACAACCTGTACCCGATGGCAAGCACGGCGGTTAATACTGACCTGGTGTATACAGGGCGTATAAGAAGAGACGAGAGCCTTGATAGTGGTATAAACCTATGGATAGTTGCGGATAATGTAAGAAAGGGCGCCGCTACCAACGCAGTGCAGATTGCCGAACTCATTGCAGGTTCAATGTAATGCTTACCCAAACGAACCGTCAGTGACGGTGTTACATATAGGTACTGCGCAATATTTAAGCTGCAGGAAATATATTATATTATTGCTGCTCAGTCAGCAAAAAAACAGGAGGGTAATCTAATGTCAATCTTTACTGGTTCAGGAGTTGCCATTGTGACTCCCTATACTGAAAGCGGAATAGACTTTGAGAAGCTTGGGGAACTCATTGATATGCATGTTGAGCAGTTAACCGATGCCATCATCATCTGTGGGACTACCGGGGAAGCTTCCACAATGACCGAGGACGAATTAAAGGCTGCGATAAAATTCGCCGTAGAAAAAACAGGCGGGAGAATACCGGTAATTGCCGGTACAGGCACAAACGACACGGCTAAAACCATAAAAAGAAGCAAATATGCACAGGAAGTCGGGGCAGACGGTTTGCTGGTCATAACCCCATATTACAACAAAACAACCCAAAAAGGGCTTGTGGAGCATTTCACAGCAGTGGCGGACAGCGTAGACATTCCAATAATAATATATAACGTTCCCGGCAGGACAGGACTCAATGTTTTGCCAAATACCCTTAAAATACTGTGCGCACACAAAAACATATCAGGAGTTAAGGAAGCCGGCGGAAATTTCACGCAAATTGCCGAGACCGCCTATCTTTGTGAAGACAAATTAGATTTGTATTCCGGAAACGACGATCAGGTAGTACCTATCCTATCTCTGGGCGGTAAAGGAGTAATATCCGTAACGGCAAATATAATCCCCAGGGAAATGCATGATATGGTAATGTCTTATCTTGAGGGGGATGTGGAAAAAAGCAAGGAATTACAGCTAAAAATAATACCACTTTTCAAGGCACTGTTTTGCGAGGTAAATCCGATACCCGTTAAGACTGCCATGAACCTTATTGGATATGATGTGGGCAAATTGAGACTTCCCCTTACAACCATGGTGGAACAAAACCTTGAGTTTCTGAAAAAATCGCTGACAAATTACGGTTTTGAGTTAAGGGGGTAATTACATGATTAAAACCATCTTAAACGGCTGTAACGGAAAGATGGGCAGGGTAATATCAGGAGAAGCATCAAAGATGCCGGATATTGAAATAACAGCCGGCGTTGACAAAAACACCGCGGAAAACCCCTTTGGTTATCCTGTTTTCGAAAGGATAGACCAGTTTAGCGGAAAAGCAGATGTGATAATTGACTTTTCCAGACCGGAATCCGTATCCGCGCTGGTGCCCTATGCTGTCAAAAACAATACGGCACTTCTGGTGGCAACCACCGGCCTTAATGAAGAGCACACGGGGTTGCTTGAGCAGGCGGCCGAAACGATACCGGTATTTAATTCCGCCAATATGTCGCTGGGAGTGAATCTGGTAAAAGAGGTTTGCGGCAGGGTCGCTTCGGTACTATCAGACAGCTTTGATATAGAAGTCACCGAGTTTCATCACAACCAAAAAGTTGACGCCCCCAGCGGAACCGCTTTGATGATAGCAAAGGCAATAGAAAAAGAGATAACCGAAGGCAGAGACTTTGTGTACGGCAGGACCCCGCAGTCAGGCAAACGGAAGAACACCGAGATAGGAATCCATGCAATACGGGGTGGAACAATGCCGGGTGAACACAGCATCCTGTTTGCGGGACCGGATGAAATTATAGAAATAAGGCATCTGGCCCTCTCAAGAAGGATTTTTGCCCTTGGTGCCCTCAGGGCAGCCCGATTTATCGTGGAACAAAGACCGGGATTCTATAATATGGACAGTATACTAACTAACGATTAGAAAGGGATGATACTCCAATGACAAATGATAAATGCAACACACCGGGCTGTGGCTGCCTGGAGGATGTATGCAATACGGAAGAATGCAGCTGCCTTGAAGATGATTTGAAGGATCCGTACAAAATAGCCGCCTATATAAAGAATGCGGTTAAGACTACCCCTGTCAAGGCGTATGTAGATGGAAACTTAGAGGGAGTGGAGTTTGAAAACCTCCAGATATATGGCAACGACAACTTCTGGATAATTATTGGTGAATACAACCAGTTTACAAAGCTTTTGGAGTATCACAAGCAGAAAATAAGAAAATTCCATATAGACTGCGACAGAAGGAATTCAGCGATACCCCTTTTGGATATTAAAAACACCAATGCCCGTATAGAGCCCGGCGCATTTATCAGGGACAAATGCAGTATAGGCAAGGGCGCGGTTATTATGATGGGAGCCGTGATAAACATTGGGGCGGATATCGGTGACGGAAGCATGGTAGATATGAATGCCGTGATAGGCGCCAGAGGAGTAATAGGGAAAAATGTACACGTCGGAGCAGGGTCAGTTATTGCCGGCGTCCTGGAACCTCCCAGCAGCACCCCTGTTATAATTGAAGACAACGTGCTCATAGGAGCAAATGCAGTTATTCTGGAGGGAGTTCGTGTGGGTAAAGGCGCTGTCGTTGCTGCGGGTTCAGTGGTTACCAGGGATGTGGAACCGGGAGTAGTGGTTGCAGGTACCCCGGCCAAATTCATAAAACGTATTGACCAGACCACAAGGGACAAAACGAAAATTCTTGAGGATTTAAGGGGATAGATTCATCGATAAAAACCATCGATTACGCTCCCTGTAATCGATGGTTTTTTATTAAAATAAGTCGGACAAGGATGTGAAGCAATGGACATAATAGTTCAAAAATACGGCGGTTCGTCGGTAGGAGATCTGGATAGAATAAAAAATGTTGCAAGAAGAATTAAAGAAAAAAAGGAAACCGGCGCAAAGCTTGTGGTGGTGGTATCGGCCATGGGAAATTCAACCGATGAGCTACTGTCGATGGCCAGACGGTTGAGCGAAAAGCCACGGCCCAGGGAACTTGATGTGCTGATGTCCACCGGGGAACAGATATCAATAGCGTTATTATCTATAGCTCTTAACGATATCGGGTGCAAAGCCCGGTCCTTTACAGGACACCAGATAGAGCTTATTACAGAGGGCTTTCATACAAAGTCAAAGATTGCAGACATAAATACATCGGTTATTTATGAGGAACTGGATAAAGACAATGTAGTTATTGTGGCAGGTTTTCAGGGTATAAACACAAATAATGAGATCACAACCCTTGGCCGGGGAGGCTCGGACACAACCGCCGTGGCCCTCGCAGCTAAACTGGGGGCGGTATGCGAGATATATACAGATGTGGATGGCATATATACAATTGACCCCGGACTGTATCCTAATGCCCGCAAGCTGGAAAGCATCAATTACCAGGAGATGATGGAGATGGCCAGTCTAGGTGCGGACGTCATGCATCCCCGCTCAATCGAAATCGCACATAATTACAATGTGCCGATTTATGTTGCAATAAGCACCGGGGAATCGCCGGGAACCTTTATTAAGGAGAGTGATGAAATAATGGAAAAAACAGTGATAACCGGTCTGGCGGTGGACAGCAATGACGCAATGATAACGGTAAACGGTTTCCCCTATAACATAAATTTTATATCCGAACTGTTCAGGGGATTGGCAGAAAAACATATAAATATAGATATGATAAGCCAGACAACCCCGGTTGGCAACCGTATAAGTATTTCCTTTACAATACCCAGAAACGATTTGGACATCGCCCTGAAAAGCCTAAAAAATCTCGAGAAGAAAACCGGTCCCTTTAATACCGAAACCGATACAGACATAGCAAAGCTTTCTGTGGTAGGAATGGGCATGAGAACCCAGTCAGGGGTGGCCGCCAGAATGTTTTCGGTACTGGCGGAAAATGACATTAATATAAAGATTATCACCACTTCTGAAATACGAATATCATGCACCATAGACCCCAAAGACCAGAGTAAAGCGGTTTCCGCCATAGCAAAGGAATTCAATTTATAAAGTACACATTCCTTTGCATTTTTTTATGAACTGCATAGGCACTAGTAATCAGCAAACATAAAGAATATCAATCGGTGACATACCGCAGCAAGGGATATCCCCTAATCGGCGGCATGTCACCTTTCCTTATTAGCATATTTATGCATAAACAGACTCCCGGCCCGTCACTCTGCAAACCTCCCAAATTAACTATATCGGGGAATTTATAAAAATTTATTAAACTTTTTCATATAAATCTATTGCATAAATATAAAATAGTAGTATAATTATTATAATAATTTGTATATTAATACATAGTATTTTAAGGAGGAATTGGGATGGTCTCAAAAAACAAAGTAGTCCTTGCCTATTCAGGCGGTCTGGACACTTCAATAATTATACCTTGGCTTAAGGAAAACTACGATTACGAGGTTATCGCGGTCTGTGTAGACGTAGGTCAGGGAAACGAAATCCAAGCAGCAAGACAAAAAGCTTTAAAGTCGGGGGCCAGTAAACTGTACGTTGAGGATGTTAAGGAAGAATTTGTAGAGGATTATATTTTCCCTACCCTGAAAGCGGGCGCTATTTATGAGGGAAAGTACCTGCTTGGTACTTCCTTCGCCCGTCCCCTCATTGCAAAAAAACTGGTTGAAATCGCTCACAAGGAAGGAGCCGTGGCAATAGCCCATGGAGCCACCGGAAAGGGCAACGACCAGGTGCGCTTTGAACTTACAATTAAGGCCTTAAGCCCCCACATGAAGGTTGTCGCTCCCTGGCGTATATGGAACATTAAATCCAGGGAAGAATCCGTTGACTATGCGGTGGCAAGGGGCATACCTGTGCCGGTAACAAAGGAGCATCCATACAGCATGGACAGAAATCTGTGGCATTTAAGCCATGAGGGCTCGGATTTGGAGGACCCGTGGTTTACGCCGGATGAAAGCACTTACCTTCTGACGGTTCCGCCTGAAAAGGCTCCGGATAAACCGACCTTTCTGGAATTATATTTTGAAAAGGGCATTCCCAAATCCATAGACGGTATTGAGTATAAGCCCTTATCCTTAGTGGAAAAACTAAACGAAATAGGAGGCCAAAACGGCGTAGGCATAATAGATATGGTGGAAAACAGGCTTGTTGGAATGAAGTCCCGCGGTGTTTATGAATGCCCCGGCGGCACAATCCTGTACAATGCCCACAAAGAGCTTGAACGGCTGACTCTGGACCGCCAGACCACCTTTTTTAAGGATACGGTTGCAAACCAGTACGCCCAAATGGTATACGACGGCCTGTGGTATACTCCCCTTAAAAAGGCACTGGATGCCTTTGTGGACAGTACCCAGGAGACGGTTACCGGAACCGTTAAACTGAAGCTTTACAAGGGAAGCTGCTCCGTCTGCGGCAGTAAATCCCCCTATTCACTTTACAATGAGGAATATGTAACCTTCGGCGAGGACGATGTATACAACCAGAAGGATGCTGAAGGCTTTATAAACCTCTTTGGTCTGCCCCTTAAGGTAAGGGCGCTGATGGATGAAAAACTGGAAAAGAAAAATAAAATGCAAAGGAAGATTAAAGCGGTATGAAGCTGTGGTCGGGACGTTTCACAAAGGATACCAAACAGGAAATGGATGATTTTCACTCATCCATTTCCTTTGATATGCGCCTTTATAAACATGATATTCAGGGAAGCATAGCCCATTCAAAGGCGCTTTTAAAATGCAATATAATTTCCCAAAAAGAATACCAGGAGATTAAAGAGGGCCTTGCTTCTATACTGAAGGATATAGAAGACGGTACCATCCAATTTGATACCCAATATGAAGATATCCATATGAATGTAGAAAAACTTTTAACCGACAGGATAGGAGATGCGGGTAAAAAACTTCATACCGCCAGAAGCAGAAACGACCAGGTAGCGGTTGACTTCAAGCTGTATATTATGGAACAGATTGCAGTCCTAAAAGCCCAAACCAAAGACCTTCTTGAGGTACTTATTGATTTGGCGGGCCAAAACCTGTTTACCATTATGCCGGGCTATACCCATCTTCAGCACGCCCAGCCGGTTACACTGGCCCACCACCTGATGGCATATTTTGAAATGTTCAAAAGGGATATGGAGCGCCTTGAAGACTGCCGTAAGCGAATGGACCAAAACCCGCTGGGCAGTTGTGCACTGGCTGCCACCACCTATCCGGTGGACAGGGAGCTTACCACAGAACTTCTGGGCTTTGGTAAGTTTACTATGAACAGCATAGACGGTATAAGCGACAGGGACTATGCCATTGAATTTCTATCCGCTTCATCGATTATTATGATGCACCTCAGCCGTTTCTGCGAGGAGCTTATACTGTGGTCAACCGGCGAGTTTAGTTTCATAGAAATAGACGACGCCTACAGCACCGGAAGCAGTATTATGCCCCAGAAAAAGAACCCGGATGCTGCAGAATTAATCAGGGGGAAAACAGGCAGAGTATACGGTAACCTCTTTAGCCTTCTGACGGTTATGAAGGGCCTGCCCCTTGCCTATAACAAGGATATGCAGGAGGACAAGGAAAGTGTTTTTGACACAATTGACACGGTAAAGGGCTGTCTGTCGGTATTTGTACCCATGCTGTCCACGCTTACATTCAATAAGGAAAAAATGTCTGCTGCGGTTAACAGCGGGTTTATTAACGCCACCGATGTGGCCGATTATCTGGCAAAAAAAGGCGTGCCCTTTCGTACCGCTCACCGCATAGTTGGAGAACTGGTGCTGCAATCATCCCAAAGGGGCCTTTCCCTGGAACAGCTTACACTGGAGGAGTACAAAAAAATCTCACCCGCCTTCGAAGGGGATATATTAGAAACTATAAAACCTCTCAACTGTATAAAGGCGCGCAATATACCTGGGGGGCCTTCCCCTGAGCAGGTGAAAAACCATATCCTTCAGGCAATGAGTTTTCTTTCCGGATTAAGCTGCGACGAATAGATAAGCATATGCGGCAACGGGGATGGTTCCCGGGTGTCGCATTTTTTTAAGTCAGTAAGCTATCATAATGGTGCTTAAGACATTCCTCAGTAATTCCGCAATAATTCCGCATTAATCAGGAAATAATATGAACAGACATACCAAAAAAGACCCAAAACTTGACATAGGCAGTGGTCTTTTATATCATTTAATACTGTACCCGACTATTATAAAGGAGTGATTTTTTGAATAAAACCGGCAGGACCCCTTTATTGAGGGCAAAAAACCTTGAAAAATACCTGGGTGTAAAACAAATATACTTAAAGCTGGAAGGCGCGAACCCAAACGGACATAAGTATGACAGGGTGTCGGAAATAATTGTTGAGGATGCTCTGCATCATAAGAAGAACGGCCTTGTGGTAGATGGTTCCCATGATTACATTAATTCTGTCATTCAGTTTTGCGAAAGCTATGATTTGGATGTTAAAATTCCTGTGTTTCAAAAGGAACAATGGAAGAAGGATGCATTTGATGGACAGCTCCTGATAGATTTCAAAGCAAATAATTATGACAACATATATGAACCCGTAGATAAATATTGCAAATCCAATAATTTCTATAATGCATCTAATCCATATGCTAATAAACATCTGAGTATAATCGCGCTGCAAAAAATCGGCGAAGAGATTGCCGATAAATTGAAGGATAACATAAGCACCGTGTTTACGCAATTAAGCTATGGATATACGGTGTCAAGCCTTTATAACGGTTTTGTGAACAAATGGGTTGAAGGCAATATCAATAAATATCCCCAAATATATTCATGTACAATCCCAAAGGGTAATACCATATACGACGATTACAAGAAAAATATGGAGGTTAATGACCTGGAAGACTATGACATAAAGGTTAATAAGTATACAAGGCATTTGTTCGCAGGTGAAGGGAGCCTTTTGGAGGATACCCTGAAAGCCATTCATGATACAAATGGCAAAATAATATCAGTGGATGAAAAAACTTTAAAAGAGAGCACCAGGGTTTTAAAAAAACAGGAAAACATACTATTATCCATACAGGAGGGCTATCCGTTTGCCGGATTTTATAAGCTGGCAAAACAGGGCAATATAAAGGACGGAAAACATGTAATAGTCCTTAATGACGGTAAAAGTGACATAGAACTCCAAAGAATTACCGATTTTAAAGAATATTCCAAAGATACAATTTGCCAATGGATAAAAGAGTGGCTGCAGGAATACTCCGACCCTATTGAGGAAACTGAGGACGCAGTTGAATCGGCAATAAAATCCGGTTTTATTATTTTGGGTCTCAGAAACAACACTCCTCAGGGTGTATGTGTGGTTGTTAACTTAGGTTTTAAGGATTTCATTCCTACATATCATCTTGGATATATATGTACAAAGGAAGGGAATAAGGGCCGCGGCATAGCCACGGAACTTATAAATGAAATGATAGAGCTTACAAAGGGAAAACTGTCCCTTCATGTTGACCTTGATAACAGAAGAGCCAAAAAATTATATGAAAAGATGGGATTTAAGACTTCATACTACAGAATGATTTATCATGAAGAACAGTAAAAGCAATCCGGTACCCTTGACGGATACGTTTTTTAGCAGCCCATACAGTTTCTTTTATTGGTAGCCAGGTTGTCTACCATAACCTCAAGAATGGTATGATCTGTTTCCATCATTCCCGGATAGCTTACCCTTCCGAGGTTCTGTATTGTTTTTTCCACGCTGCAGTGAATGATTCCATTGTCACAGGGAACCACAGTTCCTTCAATGGCCAGTATAGCAGACTGTAAAGCCGCAGATGCTGCCGTAGAAAGCTTGAGTGCGCAGCCCGCCTTTCCACCGTCGCAAATCATGCCTGTCAGGTTTGCGACCATGTTTTTAATTGCTCCTTCGATCTGAAGATTATTTGCACCATACAATAGAGCTATTCCGGTACTTGCTCCAATTGCAGCCGCCACGGCGCATCCGCACAGCGCAGAAAGCTTTCCGGTATAGCTCTTTATATATATGGTGACAATATGGCTTAGCGCAAGGGCTCTTGCCAATTCCTGCTCCCCGGCTTCTATTCTTTGTGCCACAGCAGTCACCGGAAGTATGGCTGTAATACCGTGGTTGCCGCTGCCTGCGCTGCTCATGACAGTCATCTTTACCCCGGCCATTCTCACATCGGCTCCTGCCGCCGTCAGAGCTGCAGCATAATTATGAAGGTCGTCGGACAGTACTCCCCTTCTCATAGAGTTATAGATGCTGTATCCAACCCCCATGCCTGTTTTTTCCTCAAGGCCCTTTGCCGCAACCAGGAGATTCATATCCCTGCCGTCCAGCATAAAGGCTATATCCTCATAGGGGATTTCTCTTATTATGTCTATCAGCTGCCGTACTTTGAGGCTTTGCAGCCATGTCCTCGGATCGTCCCCGTTATTCTGCTGTGCCCTGTCCCTTTTTATGACCGTTTTGCCGTTTACCTCAATCAGTACAATATTGGTATGACCATCCTCAATAATGCACCGTCCGGTTCCGGTATCCGTTTCCACGCTGCAGTCCACGTATACCCCCGCTCTGTCAAGCACTTCAATATGTACTGCATTACGGTCAACAAGATCAAGCGCCGTCTCTGCACAATCCTTACTTACGCTCTCAAGCACCTCCAGCCCCCTGTCGGCTTGTCCTGCAATTGCGCCGAGAGCTGCAGCCACATCTATCCCTACCCTGTCTATTCCGGGGATGCCAACCGCCACGCCATTTTTGTATATGTTGCTGCTTACCTTCACCCAAATTTCCTTCAGCCCATCGCCGCCCACAGCCTTCCGTGCATTGGCAGAAGCTAATGCTACCGCTGCCGGTTCGGTACATCCAAGGGCGGGAATCACTTCCCTGCGCAGTATTTTCACTATATTCCCTTCACATTCCTTCATATTATCACCTCTGTATATTATGTTGTTCCAAATATATTTTACCACAACCGGCGATGTATAGGAAAAAATAAAACAGACTGCGGCTAAGCAGTCCTTTAATCCGACATTGTAGTATTATTGTCTCTATTATTCTCGTTTATCCTTTCCATCTTTGTGATTGATACTTCATAGGCCGTTTTGTTTATCACTTCGCCGCTAAACTGCCTTTTCTGGTATTCCCGGCTCTGGATCCTGCCCCAGATTTTTATTCTGTCGCCTACTTTCAGTTTTTCTGAAAACCTGGCGTTTCTCCCCCATGCAATACAGGGGATATAATCAGACTTCCCGTAAGGTCGATTTACCGCAACCAGTATATCGGTTATTTCCCTTCCAAAGGGTGTGGTCCGATAGAGCGGGTTTTTACATATGTACCCATCCAATGCTATCTGGTTGGGATTTTTTACTTCCTCCTCGTCTTCCAATATCGACAGTTCCCTTGCAAATATTGTGAGTATCAGCCTGTTGCTCCCGTCCACAAATTTATTGTAGGACCTCAATTGGCCTTCAATTTTGATATTTTGCTTGCAGCTTTCAAGGCCAACTCCATATATCAATCTTTCGGACACGGTTACGGGCAGTATATCAGAATAATCGCTCAACCTGGGTACTATAAGCTTAAAAGTGTAGAACCCCTCGCCGTATACCTTATGACTGAATTCAAAACCACCGTAATACTTGCCCACCACATAGACTGCATTGGCGTCCGTCGCCCTTTGAGTCATTGACCCCACACTCCCCTTCAATTTTCTTGTGTATTTATCAATCTAAAAATATGTTTATTCACAGACTGAAATATTTATGAAGGGTTTATTGAATTGTGATGATGGTATTCATAGGGCAGGGTTGTTATATCCCTTTCCCGGATTCTAATCTTTGGGTTTACTTTGTCTCTAAATATATCCTGTCCCTTATTCATGCCCTGGGCCCCCATCAGAAGTATTATATCCCCCTTTTCCACCCTGTTTATTACCTCTTCCACTGCTTCCTCCAGCGTTTCATAATAATCGGCATCCGCACCTCCCTGTGTAAGCCCTTCAAAAAAAGCTTCCTTCTCCTCATTCGTTACCCAATCGGCTCCGCCCACAACATCACGGCTGCCGGTTACCAATATATCTTTGACACCTAGAAGGTTTCCCCAATTGGAAATAACCGATGCGTTAACCCTGTTAATCTCACTGCCTCTGTTACCCCTTATAGCATTTACAATATAGAGGTTGTTATAATTCATCGTTTGGACCGTTTCGAATGCCGTCTCATAGCTACCGGGATTATGGCTGAAATCGTCAATTGCAATGAAATCGTCCCGGTATATTACCTGCATCCTCCTCCATACCCCCTTAAAATCATTAAGGGCTTTTTGTATGACAGAAGGCTGTATACCGTACAAAAGCCCTACGGTTACAGCCGCCAGACTGTTGTACACATTATGCTTGCCCGGTACCCCGAGCCTTATGGGTATTTCCTGGGGCTCAACGTCATTCCCCATATTGTTGGTAAAGGACCTCTGAAGGCAGCAGGTATAGCTTATCCCAGGGGTGTTAATATCGATACTTGAAGCGGTTATACTCGCCTTTGCCCCCAGCCCGTAGGTCAGTATCAGTAATTTGGGCTTATCCCTGACCAGTTCCAGCCCATAGGGGTCATCGGTGTTTATTACGGCCGCCGCTCCGGCAGGCAGCATATTGAACAGCCTCTTTTTTGTATTTACATAATCTGCAAAGCTGCTGTGGGTATCCATGTGGTCTGGGGTAATATTTGTGTGTACCGCCGCATTAAACTGGATGGAGTCTACCCGCTGATACTTAAGCCCGTGAGAAGATACTTCCACCACCGCAGCGTAAACCTTCTGGTCCACCATTTCCGCCAGGTATTTTTGAAGGCATTCGCTGTCCGGCGTGGTCAAACCATGGGGATAGTATCTGTTCCCCACCTTTATCATGACCGTACCTACTACTCCTGTGGTAAACCCCGCTTCCCTGAATACTGCCTCTATCATAAGGCAGGTGGTGGTTTTACCGTTGGTCCCCGTCACTCCTATGGTATTTAGCTTTTCAGATGGGAAATCATAAAACCTTGACAACAGCTTAGCCAAAGCAGCTCTTGAGTTTTCAACCTTGATTATGGGTATATTGCAGGGCAGTTCCTTAAGCTCCTCCTCGGTATATATCGCCGCCGCCCCGCTTCTGACCGCATCCATAATGTATTCGTTCCCGTTTTCCCTTTCCCCTTTTATCGCAACAAAGGCAAATCCAGGTTTTACTTTTCGCGAATCGCAGGTAACTCCCTTAATATCAATGTTTAAATGCATATGTTTTCACTCCGTAGTTTTTTGAATATTCTTATGTTGTCTCCAACCTGGACTATTTATGTATTTTAGGCATAACTACCATCCCGGTACAACAATATGTCGAAGCCTTATTATGGGTTACTGTAAACTGCAAAAACAAAAAAACAGGTGGGTTGTCCCGCCTGCTAATACTTCAGAAAATCCGGCATGTTCTTTACTAATAATCACGCATCAATATTGTATTGTTTTATTTTATTGTATAAGGTCTGCCTGTTAATATTTAACTTTTTAGCTGCTATGGTTTTATTGCCCTCCACTTTTTTTAAAGTGTTAATTATATGATGCTTTTCACATTCCATAAGGGTGAGGATTTCTTTTTCTTCCTCTTTAAAAATGCTGTCTCTGCCCAATATATTCACGGGCAAATGTCTGGGCAAAATTGTACGGTCTCTCTCATCTGCTATGGCAACGGCTCTTTCTATAATGTTCTTAAGTTCTCTTACATTGCCCGGCCATTTATACGCCATAAGGTATTCAAGGGTATCCACCGAAATAAGATTTATACTCTTACTGTATTCGGTATTGTACTGATTGAGAAAATACTGTGCCAGCAGTGGTATGTCTTCCTTTCTCTCCCTTAAAGGAGGTATCATAAAATTAACGACATTTAGCCTATAATATAGATCCTCCCTGAATTCTCCTTCTTCCATAGCCTTATCCAAACGTTTATTTGTTGCCGTTATTATTCTTACATTGACTTTAATCTTTTCCAGTCCCCCAACTCTTTCAAATTCCCTTTCCTGGAGAAACCTCAAAAGCTTAGCCTGGAGTACCGAACTGAGTTCTCCGATTTCATCAAGGAATATGGTGCCTCCGTCTGCCTGCTCAAACTTACCAACTTTCTGGACGACTGCACCTGTAAACGCACCTTTTTCGTGTCCAAAAAGCTCACTCTCCAGCAGGTTTTCCGGTAATGCTGCACAATTAATCGCAATGAAGGGCTTAAACCGCCTGTCGCTCTTTTTATGTATGGCCTTAGCAAAAATTTCCTTACCGGTGCCGCTTTCGCCTGTAATAAGTACATTGGCTTTACCGGTCGCAACCTTCTCAATAAGCTTATACAGGGTTACAACACGTCCGCTCTTTCCCACAATATCTTCAAATCTGTAACGGCTGGTCAGTTTCTGCCTTAGGAGTCTATTCTCATCAAGAAGCTGTTTTCTCTCAACTGCTTTTTTTATAGTAATTACCAATTCGTCAATGGTAAAATCCTTCTGCAGGTAATCAAAAGCTCCCAGTTTTATTGATTCTACTGCTTTCTTGATGTCTGTATACGCCGATATTACTATGGTCTCAAAATTATTCTGAACATCCTTCATAGCCTCCATAAGCTCTATCCCGTTCATACCGGCCATTTTCAAATCGGTCAACAAAACATCTATCTCCATCTCTTTTGCTATTTGGAGTGCTGCCAAGCCGTCACATGCAGTTTCTACCCTGTACCCTTCCCGTTCAAGGGCAATTTTCAGGGTATCCCTGATAGAAAGCTCATCGTCAACTATTAACAAAGAAGCTTTGCCTTTCATCCAACTCACTCCAAGCCAAGTATTATAACCGGTGGTCATTCCGCCAAGGGCAGACTTATCTGAAACCTGACCCCTCCGTCTTTGCAGTTGCACACATTTATATCACCGCCCGCCTCATTCACAATGTTGTGAACTATGGACAGGCCAAGGCCGGTTCCTTCCTCTTTAGTAGTAAAGAACGGATCAAATATTTTAAGCATATTAACTTCTGAAATCCCACAACCAGTGTCCTGGAAATTAATTAATGCTTTTCCCTCCGTTTGGTCTATATTAATCTCTATTATCCCGCCTTCATCCGTGGCATCTATGGAGTTCAAAAAAAGGTTCAGGAAAATTTCTTTCAAGCTGTGCGGAGACATATAAACATTCAAATCTGCACTATTGTGGTAAAACTTCACTGATATGTCTTTGCTCTGGCATTTATACTTCAATAATTGATTAGTCTCATATATAGCATCCAATATATTTGTACGCGCAGGCTTCCCGGTGCAAGGTTTGGCCAATTTAACAAAATCGTTAAGGGAGTTATTTAGTCTCTCTGCCTCCTTGAAGATAATGCTTATCAAGCTCTTTTCCTCTTCTTCCAGATACTCCTTTTCCAGAAGTATTGATGCTGCTGTCCTTATTGGAAGCAAAGGATTCCTAATCTCGTGGGCAAGCCCTGCGGTACACTGCCCCATCATAGCCAGCCGGTCAACTCTTCTTACCTTTTCCTGCAGCATTTTAATCTTGGAAATATCGCGGAATACACACGTGGCACCAATTTTTTCATTCTTATCATCCCTAAGCAGGGAGGTGCTGAGACTGATAGGCTTTTGGCTTCCATTCTTGGTGATAATATATGTTTCTACTTCGTTGTACGGTTTTTCAGTTATCAATGTATCAAGCACGAACCAGTCCTCGAGGCTTTTCTTGAATTCAAGGTCCTTAATATTTCTTCCTATAACCCCGTCACTTGTGTACCCGGTAATGTTTTCCGCCTGTTTGTTAAAAGTAATAATCCTCCGCATTTTATCAATAACAATTATACCGCTGTTAACATTTTGAAGGATATGGTTGCTGAACTGCCTTGTTTCATTGAGTGCCCTGTTTGCTTCCAGAATTGCAGCTATCTGTGAACCTATAATACTTATCATCTGTACATCTCTCTGCCTGAACATACCGGGTCTTGAATTGGATATACTAAGTATTCCTATTACATGATCTGATACAATAAGCGGTACTGCCATATACGATCTTATAACCGGATCCTCATGGGAATGCTGCCTTACCCTGATCTCCTGATTATGCATCGCATTTTCCAGCATAACCGCCTTCTTTTCCTTTGCGACCCAACCTACTACCCCTTCTCCGATTCTGAACTTAATCCTCTTTTTCAGATGACTTATGTCAGACCCCCTGGCAGACAATACCTCCAGCTGTTCCTTTTCATAATCTATGACATATATTATTGCCATATTGAACTCTATAACTTTCTCAATAAAATCAAAAAGCTCACTGGACATATCCTCCAGAGTCCGTGACTTGCTTATATTGTCTATGGCTTCAAACAGCGAAGTTAAATGCACAACACTGCCGTACTGTTCCATAATATCATTTCTCCCTGCATGAAGAATGGTGTGTATGCTTTCTTTTTATTTCTCCATTATATTGATTTATCCTTTAAAATAACAACTTGAAATATGTCTCTGTTGTCTGTATATGGGACTTGTTATGTAATTACTTATCACCTATACCCGACACATGGATGCATTCAGCCCCCTTGAATATAGCTGTCTTGGCGTTTTACCTGCAACTAAATACAAGGGGGCCTATTAATCTGACATGATACTTTTTCAATAAAGCAATCCTAAGTTTCTTGAATTCGCTTATGCAGATGCCTGTGAGGGGACATCTTCTTCCTCTCCTTTATCATCGATGGTCAATGCATGCTGCCTGATAAGGTAAAAATCAATAAGGCCTATTCCCACTGCGTAACATGCCCACTTTTTCGCTTGATTCATTAAACTCAGGTTGAATTCAGAAATTTTTACCGCAATGCCTCCGTCTGCAATAAACCCTATTACGAACAACACAGCTACCAATGCACCCGCAACAACTGATATGGCAACTACTATTGCATACAGGCTGACCAAATACTCATGAATTTTATCTCTCATAGCCTACCCCCCTCTTTTTCAAAATACAAATATGGGTAACAAGCCCAACAACAACAGGACGGTCATCACCATATGACCTGCTATCCAGATGTAGGCAAGTTTAGCCGTCTCCTTGAAACCCGATTTAGCAATTCCCATAGCTGCATACAAACACAGGGCCATGGGAGGCGTCATACCTTCCATGCATCCGGTAATCGCAGGCATTACTGCCGCTACGACAGCAGGGTTCAATCCAACAGCTGCACCGGTAGTAATAATAGCCCCACCCAGTATGGCAACCTGAGCCGATCCTGGTAGAACCATGCCTAAAAAAGCTGTGAAGACTACAACCAACACTGCCCATCCAAATGCACTCAGTCCAAACCCGAGAAACCACTGTTCGACCGCCTCTTGCATAGCAATTTCCTTAAACACAACAGAGATGGCATATGCAAAGAATATAGTTGCAGATACGGGAATAACGCCTCTCATCGTATTTTTGAATAACCTATAGACGCCGGCAGCGCTAAAACCTTTTTCCATGTTTTTTCGGCCGATATACATCGCGTATACACAAGCCACACCGGCAACAAACATCAATAGTGTACCTGAAAAAGCTGCCTGGCCGGCTTCCCCTAATCTACTAATTATAAATGGCTTCATAGCGGAATCCATAAGAAGTGGCAACAGAATTATTACAGGAATTAGAAGTGCCTGCCAGCCTTCTTTTAATGCTTCCCCGAGCTTTGGTCTTTCTTCCTTTGGTATCGGTTTTACTTTGTAGCGTTTTGCAAAAACATATAAGAAGATTATACGCTGCACAATGAGCCACGCACCCACTATCCAAAGGGCAAGCCAGAACGTGGACAGTGAATATGTATCAGGATAGAGAGCTGCCAATATACCAAACCCTACAATATTTAGTCCCGGTCCCATCTGGTTGCCCAAGGTGCTGCATGACATTTCGGTAGTAGCGGCCAGTGCCCTTGGATAGCCCGTCTTTATCATGGCCGGAATTGTGATTACACCGGTTGCAGCAACGTTGCCCGGACCGGTTCCAGACATCATAGCCATGGCGCTGCTCCCGAATAAAGACACATAACCTGCTCCTCCAGGCAGTTTACCAAAGATGGCAATAATAATTCTGACTAGTTTTTCTACTACCCCTGTTTGGTTTAAAATATGCGCAAGGACCAGAAATGTAACTATTATATAGAAAAGTGAACTGGTTGTGGGATAGATGAGATACTCCCAAAACAGGTCATATCTTTGTGTCATTATTATAGTAAAGGGAAAACCCAGTGCTATTGCTTCATAAATAGGCCTTTTAAATACCATGAATATAATTACAATAAACGCCAATAACTCTATTAAATAAAATATCTCTAGGGGTAATCCGGCAATTGTCATGCCTGACATAGTATATCTCTCCTTTCCATTTGGATTTAATTTTCTACTTATGCATTGAACATATGCTTCCTTTCACTGTATCTTGCCCCTGCATCTACCAATTCTTTGAAAATATTTAACCATACCGGATCGGACAATACCTCGGGATGAAACTGCAAGCCTAAAACATAATCATGTTCTGCACTTACTATTCCTTCAATCATATCGTCCTGTGAACGGGCAACTACGTCAAATCCTGGCGGGGGATCTTTTACTGCTTGCCTGTGAAAACTATTTACCATTACTTCTTTCTTGCCCAAAATTTCGGCTAAAATTCCTTCTGTTCTTATACTGTGAACCGTCTGTTCAGGTTTTTTGTCACCCTGCTGATGTGTAACCACATTATCAGACTGCAGAAGGTGTATATCATCAAGATACAGCGTACCACCACAAACAACATTCAGAACCTGGTGACCCCGGCAGATTCCTAAAAGTGGAATACCTCTGTTCAATGCTCCTGTAATATAGTCTCTTTCATTGGCGTAGCGCAAAGGATTCTGGCTTTCAAGGTCCTTTGGATGTTCCTTCTCAAGAACATTTCTTTTTATACTCATTACTTCACCGGATACAATTAATGCATCTATTGCATTCAAAATCTCATTGCGGGAGATCGCCCTGGCCATTACAGGTAATACTATGGGAATACCTCCAACTCTCTCTACAATATCTACACAGGGTTTAACAGTATATATCAAAGGCCATCCTGTTACCAAAGAACCCTGTTCCCAACCCGAAGTAATACCGACCCTCACATTAGACATCCTCATCCCTCCTTTCTATAATCAGATCTGTAGTACTGCCTTAAAGTCGATACTCCGACATCCTTAATATGCAGGTAATGGCAACAATACATTGTATAACTATTAGACAAGTGATTTAATGCCTACTCCTCTACCGGAACCTCAATGTCGAGAAGTGGGGGGTACTGCTGACAACCAAAAATATCGCCTTCTCCAAAGGAACCACTTGGAACCAGCCTGTTGATGGTGAACTTGATTGCAAATGCCGGGTCAAACTCAACAAAATCGACTATTCTGGATTCGGAAATGTTATAAAGTTTTGCAACGGTTTCCTTTGTCAATACCCCGCTTTTTTTGACCAGTTCATAATTGTCCTTTTTTCTAAAGATAATATCAAAGGTTATCCTATCGGTACCGGCGTTTTTACTGCGAATGGTTTTTGCCAAATCAACCAATTTTACTGATTTCATTTTTCTTCCTCCTATTCGCCAATTTCTGTGGTGTAGACTTGGAACAGTTCCATTGAATCGTCCACAGCCACAGTATGATTCATAGTCCATTGGTAGGCAGGAGATACTTCCACAACCTCGTCAAGGACGAAAGCCGCCGTACCGGCGGTTCCCTTAACCTCGGGAAGTCTTGCATAGAATATCTGGCGCATACCGATCATGGCTACTTCTTCTGCCACTTCCTTCGTTGGCGCAACGCCTTCAACGATAACCATAAGTTCATGGGATTTGGTCTCCTTAACGGGCTCCAGATCACCCATAACACCATTCTTACCGAAAATTCTGTAGCTGAGTTTATACTCCTTGCCGGAAAAACGCTCCTCGACCTGGTCTCTTGCCCACCGGATAACTTCGTCAATATGCTTGATGGTATACGGGTCGCGGATGCCGGCCATTCCCAGATAACGCTCCCCAACCTTGCCTGAGCCTTCCACCTTGACCTTAATTTTTCCCTTAACCGGAATAAATTTAGCACCGGTTATGCGGCAGGTCTTTTCATCATACTGCTCATAAACACACTCCTTCATATCCAGCATGCCCCCGGCAACATACTCATAATAGGGATTTGTTCTTTCGTACATAGCGTGTCCGGCCACCGAGGCAACGGTGCATCTTTGAGCCGGATGCATGGCCGTAACTTTCACATCATTCCTGGTGATGGTGCCTATAACCGTTTCCTTGGCTCCATAAGGCTCTGCGCAAAATGATGCGCATTCCAGAACCTTACCGCAGTAGTAAGCTATGTTCTCCGGAAAACCCTGATAAATTGCCGGTGCCGCAAATACACAGGCATCGCTGGAGCGTCCACCGATGACAACATCGGCACCCATTTCCAAAGCCTTTATAAAGGGGTGCACCCCGGCTACCGCCACAATACGGTCGGTTTTGTCCAGTTCCTCAAAAGTAAGGTCGCTTCTGCCATCCAGTCCTTCTACGATCTCGCCGGCCTTCATCTTTTTACGAAGATATTCTTTGTCCACTTCGGAATAGAAGTAGGCCAGTGTGAACTTTTTCATTTTATGTCTTCTGGCGATATCTCTGATAAAATCTACATACATATCCACGCGACTGTTGGTGCCTGTGTCGCCTGCAGACCCGATAATCATAGGAACACCTTGCTTGCGAGCCGCAATAAGCATAAGCTCCAGGTCGTGTTTTTGCCATTCATGATGACTCGCACATTTGTCTGCCCCAAGAGGCACCGGACCAATATCATCACTGCCGGAGTCGCAACAGTAATAATCCGGCTTTGTCTTAGCACCAATCCAGAAGCTCTCCTCCTTGGTCGGGGCAAAACCCAGATGGCCGTTGGAGCAGTGTATCCTAAGTGTTTCTTTTCGCATAAACTTTGCCTCCTTCAACAGTATATATCTAATAATTCAGTGTCCCGGAGTAATACTTATGCATATTTCATGCCAGAATAACGGCGCAACTGATAACAAAGTCATAACTTGAATATACAAATAAGTGTTCCAAATAACTGTATAATTTTTATACTATCGTCAACAAATGCTGCCTAAAAATACGACAACTATAGATATTCACCTTTCAGGCATGCAAACTAACATATTGCAAGGCAGAATTCATGTAATCAGTAAACAAAAAAACAGGTGGGTTGTCCCACCTGTTTTTACTGCAATTCTAAACTACTTTATCCAGAGTACACAGTTTGCTGGTGCTTCCGTCAAATTCAATTCTGTATACCACAAAGCTGTTTTCCTCCATATGAACTTCAAAGCAGCAGCTTTTACAGAAAAACTTCTTCCTGCTGATAATACCCATCTTAGAGTTGCAGAATGGACACAGCATATAATCCCTCCATCCTATTAAACATATCTCCTGCTGCAAATACGATTTCCGTTATCATTTACTTGTCTATTATACTATAATTGCAATAATTATGCCATACTTTTTTTGGAATACAGGGAATTATAATATTAGAATAAATTAGTACAAAGAATCATAAAATTCTGGTAAAATAGCCTTGTACAACTATAGGAGGGATTATATGGACTGGAAACTGTTTTTCACAGCCTTTACTATGCTATTCCTTGCGGAATTGGGAGACAAAACACAGTTGGCAGTATTTACGCTGTCAACCCAAAGCAGCAACTTCATGCCGGTATTTCTCGGGGCTTCTGCCGCCCTTGTTGTGGTGACCTTTATCGGGGTGTTTTTGGGAAGGTTTGTGGCAAATTATATACCCGTCCCTATTCTGCATACTGCCGCAGGGTTACTGTTTGTTGTAATGGGTATTATTATTTTAAAATCTTCCATACCGGAACTGTCAAAATATTTCAGGTGGTAATAATTTACGAACTTCTCCAATCATATATAAAGACCCTGAAAAAACTACCATTTCATCCGCCGCCGGCACCATAAACTTTCCCATCGCCTGACTTACCGATTGTGCGCAAACCACATTTCTATTATATTTCATAACAATATCCTTTAATGTTTCCGGATCCATAGCCCGAGCGTTGGAGGGAGGGACCGTCACTACCCTGTTTGCATAGGAGGCCAGTATTTCTGCTACCCTTTCAACCTCCTTGTCCCTCAGCATGCCAAATATCAGCAGTACCTTCCTGCCCGGAAAAAAATTCCTTAATCCCTCTACCAAAGCCTTTGCGCCTTCCACATTATGGGCGCCGTCTATCAGAACAATGGGTTTACGCCGGATAACCTCCATCCTGCCCGGCCATTTTGTCTTGCTAATCCCCTCCCGGATAAAGTGCTCGGGTATGCCAAGTTCCAGCCCGGCGGCCAGGGCCAGGGCGGCATTATCGGCCTGATGACGGCCAACAATGCTTGTCCGGATGTTTTCATAGACTTTGCCTTGCCAGACCAGGTCGAAGGTCTGGCCGCTGCCCGAGGGTTTGAAGTTCTCGATTTGACCATCTCCGGTGTGCAAAAATGGAGCCGATTTATTTATACATATACCCCTTAAGGTTTCCAACACGTCCCGCTTTTGTGGGCCGGCCAGAACCCGCACCCCTTTTTTAACGATTCCCGCCTTTTCCCGGGCAATACTAACGGCGTCACTGCCCAGCACATCTATATGGTCAATGCCTATTGGAGTTATTACTGAAAGCTTGGGTATTACCACATTGGTCGCATCCAGTCTGCCGCCCATGCCTACCTCCAGCACAGCATATTCTGCCTGTTTTCTTTTGAAATACTCAAAACCTATGGCCGTTATAATTTCAAACTCGGTGGGATGCGCATACCCCTCATCTATCATTATATCAACGCTCTTTTTAACACATTCTGTGATTTGGCCCACATCCCGTTGGCTGATCTCCTGTCCCGAAACCCTGATTCTTTCGGTCAGCCTCTCAAGGTGGGGTGAAGTGTAAAGGCCGGTCACGTACCCCGCCTCCTTTAGAATGGAAGCGATAAATGCACAGGTAGACCCCTTCCCGTTTGTCCCCGCTACGTGAACTGCCATAAAACTATGCTGGGGCTGCCCCAAAAGCTCCAAAAGCCTGGTTATGTTTTCAAGACCCGGCCTGCTGCCAAGTCTGTATGTGCTTTTTATAAATTCAATGGCTTCTTGGTAATTCATATTGTTTCCTCCGCATATTAGGTATAGAGACCCACATTTTCAACTAAGGCCAGGGGACAACGCCGCTATGTCAAGGAGGGTATATGTCCCCTGAATCCGGTGCTAGCTCAGGCTTTTAAGCCTTTCGGATACCTTATCCATCATATCCTCGTATTTATCCCTTTTTTCCCTTTCAGCCTCTATTACTTCCGCCGGAGCCTTGTTTACAAAGCCCTTGTTGGACAGCTTGCCGTTTACCCTTTCCAATTCCTTCTCCAGTTTTTCTTTTTCTCTTTCCAGCCTTTCTATTTCCTTGCCGATATCCAGCAGTTCCTGGAGCGGTATAAAAATTTCCGCCCCTTCAATTACTGCAGAAACCGCATCCTCCGGGATATCAGCCTTATCCTTCTTAACAATAACCTTGGAAGCGGATGCCAGCCTTTCAAGATAAGGCTTGTTGGTATCAAACAGGTCCCGGATCTCCGCCTGCTCTGCAACTATGATAACGTTGGCCTTTCTGGAATGGGCAACATCCATTTCCGCCCTTATATTTCTTACCGCCCTTATAGCTTCCATAATGGTGTGCATCTGCTGCTCGGTTCCGTCATCCTGAAATTTCCCGTCGGATTCGGGCCATTCGACGAGGGTTATAGTCTCGCTCCGGTTAGGCATATGCTGCCAAATCTCCTCTGTAATAAAGGGCATAAAGGGATGAAGAAGCCTTATCAGCCTGTCGAGGCCATAATACAATACTTGTCTTGCCGTATCTCCCGTTTTGCTGTCCTCATCGTACAGACGGTGCTTAACAAGCTCAATATACCAATCGCAGTACTCTCCCCAGATGAAGTCATACAGTTTTTGGGCCGCTATGCCCAGTTCATATTTTTCCATGCTCTCCTCAACCTGGGCCGTAAGAGTATCCAGCCTTGACATAAGCCATCTGTCCGACAGCTCCAGTCCGTTTTGGTCAAAGCTGCCGCTAATACCAGTCAGTTCACAACCCTCAAAATTCATCAGCACAAACCGGGAAGCGTTCCACAGTTTATTGGCGAAATTGCTTGAGGCCTCCACCTTTTCCATGCGAAATCTCATATCATTGCCCGGTGCGTTGCCGGTGGCGAGGGTAAACCTCAATGCATCCGCACTATACTCATCAATTATCTCCAGCGGGTCAATACCGTTTCCCAGGGATTTGCTCATTTTTCTGCCCTCGGCATCCCTTATAAGGCCGTGAATCAAGACATCCGAAAAGGGTTTTATGTTCATCTGGTCAAGTCCCGATACAATCATACGCGCAACCCAGAAGAAAATTATATCGTAGCCGGTAACAAGTACGCTTGTGGGATAAAAATACTCCAAATCCTTCGTGTCTTCCGGCCATCCCAGGGTAGAAAAGGGCCACAGCCCAGAACTGAACCATGTATCCAATGTATCAGGGTCCTGCTTCAAACTGCCGCTGCCGCATTTTTTACAGGCGGATGGCTGCTCCTTGGCCACCATCATCTCGCCGCAGCCGCTGCAGTAATATGCGGGTATCCTGTGTCCCCACCACAGCTGCCGTGAAATACACCAGTCCTTAATATTCTCCATCCAATGGAAATATATCTTTTCAAACCTCTGGGGAACAAACTTTATGCTGCCATCCCTGACCGCCTGTATGGCCGGTTGTGCCAGGGGTTTCATTCTGACAAACCATTGGGTGGATATCAGCGGTTCGATTACCGTGTCACACCTGTAGCAGTGACCAATCCCATGCTGAATATCCTCTATCTTAGTAACAAGGTCCCTTGCCTTAAGTTCGGTGACAACCGCCCTTCTGGCTTCATACCTGTCCATTCCGGAAAACGCGCCTGCGTTGTGGTTCATTGTGCCGTCATCATTCATTATTCTAATCTTGGCAACACCATGCCTTTCGCCGATTTCAAAATCATTCGGATCGTGGCCCGGTGTCACCTTCACGGCGCCGGTGCCCTTTGACATATCCACATAATCATCTGCAACGATGGGTATTTCCCTGTCCATCAGCGGCAGAATTACCGTCCTTCCTATTAACCGGCTGTACCTGGTATCTTCGGGGTGCACAGCCACACAGGTATCCCCCAGCATGGTTTCCGGCCGCGTGGTGGCCACTATTACATACTCATCACTGTCCTTAAGCGGATATTTAATATGCCAGAATTTTCCGTCCATATCCCTGTGCTCCACCTCGGCGTCCGATATGGATGTCCTGCATGTGGGACACCAGTTAATTATCCTGTCTCCCCGGTAGATCAGGCCTCTCTCATAAAGGCTTACAAAGAACTCTGTAACAGCTTTGCTGCAACCCTCATCCATGGTAAACCTCTCCCGGGTCCAGTCACAGGAGCTGCCAAGTTTTTTAAGCTGCTCCACAATTCTTCCGCCGTATTCTTCTTTCCACTGCCACGCCCTTTCCAGGAATCTATCCCTGCCAAGTTCATTCTTTGTGGTTCCTTCCTCTGTCAGCTTTTCAACTATCTTTGCCTCAGTGGCAATGCTGGCATGGTCGGTTCCGGGAAGCCAGAGGGTGGGTATCCCCTTCATCCTGTTCCACCTTATTAGAATATCCTGGATTGTGTTGTCCAGGGCATGGCCCATATGAAGCTGCCCGGTGATATTGGGTGGTGGTATAACTATGGTAAAAGACCTTTGCTCTTCAACAATTTCAGGAGTGAAATATCCTTCATCCACCCACCACTTATACAGCCTTTCCTCAAAGTCTTTTGGGTTATATTTGTCATTCAGTTTTTTAACCTGTTGCATATTTAACGCCTCCTCTTTATGGTATGTGGACACACCGATGCTAATAAGGTCAGGGAACACACCTTTATAGCTGGTATTCTTATATGATCAGGAAATGCCCCCTGAAAACCAAAAACCCTTCATGTCCGAAAGGACGAAGGGTTTGCTTCGCGGTACCACCTTAATTCCCCGTAAGGGGCTCTTTCTTAACCTATAACGGGTTATCCGTCCCGGCCTACTGTTAGTTCGGCCGGGCGGCTCCGGAGCTACCTTCAGCAGTATGTGCCGGATACCTTTCAGCCTCGGGGCATCCTCTCTAAGGGTCACTTGTCTGCTTACTCCTCTCCTTCACAGCCTTCCATCAATATAAATCCGTTTTGTAAGCCGGAACTGTTGGTTTTTACTAATTAAAGTCTATTATATATAATACCCGCAAATTGTCAATAAGATTATTGCAAAGCCTATTCCAAAATCCCGGTTCTGTTAAGCGGAAACAATGTGAAGAAGGCCTTCCCTATTATTAAATCGTCGGTTACATATTTATTTTCCCAGAACCTGCTGTCCTTGGAGTCGTTCCTGTTGTCTCCCATCATGAAATAGCTGCCCTCCGGTACCCTGTAGGGCCCATAGCTGCCTCTCATATCCTCGTACAAATAATCCTCCTCGATCAATTGACCGTCAACGTACAGCTTACCCTCTGCTATTTCCACCTCTTCGCCTCCGCGGCCAATCAGGCGTTTGACGTACAATTCCTCAGGGTTATCGGGCAACTTGAATACAACTATATCTCCCCGCCCCGGAGTTCTAAATCTATAAATAAACCTGTTGACCAGGATTTGGTCACTTAGTTGTATGGTAGGCAGCATAGACCCTGTAGGTACCTTGATGTTTAAAACCACAAAATTTCTGATTAGAAGGGCCAATACAACCGCAACGGCTATGTATTTAAGCCAGTCCAGTATCTCCCTGACAGTCTTCTGTTCCATTTTAACACCCTCTGCTTAGGCTTGAATATCAAGCCTATCCTTAGATTTTTTTACTCTTTTCTATATTCCTGAAATTCCATGCATACCTGGCAAAGGCAATCACCGTTACACATACCGCAGCGGTTATAAGCAACGAATTGTAGGGCAGTTCAAATACCAGAGCCACAATCGAAAGATAAAAAAGTACCGTAGCCAGTTTCCCTGTCTTATTGGCAGCAATTACAGTTTTATCCCTGGTAAAATACAGAAGGACAGCGCCCAAGGCCATAAACGCCTCCTTGCCTGCCACTACTACGATGACCCAAATCGGCAGGTAGCCGCTGTGGGTCAAGGCGAAAAGAACGGATATAAGCATAAGCTTATCCGCCAGTGGATCAAATACGATACCCCATCGGGTTACCATGTTGTAATTGCGGGCAATATACCCGTCCAGTATATCTGTTACTCCGGCAAGCAGAAAAATAAAGGTAGCGATGGTTACATTGTTTGTCATGTCGGAATAGTAAAATAAAAAGAAAACGGGTATTAGCAAAAACCTTATCCCTGTCAGAAAATTCGGTACATTCATTTTACACCTCGTTGCAGGTAAGACATACATAAAAGGAAAATATACAAGTCCTATCTTACACCCCATATAAAATAATTTTATATCAGAGATGAAATTCCTGCAAGACTGTTCAAATATATTAATTTTAGTTTCACTTTACCCTCGACGTAAGCGGCCGTAATCTCACCTGCCCGTTCAAACGCCCGCTAATCACCAGGGTTTGTTCTACTAACCATCAGTTGGGGAAACCACCCCACTGATGGAAGTTTCACTTTACCCTCGACGTAAGCAGCCGTAATCTCACCTGCCTGACCAAACGCCCGCTAATCACCAGGGTTTGTTCTACTAACCATCAGTTGGGGAAACCACCCCACTGATGGAAGTTTCACTTTACCCTCGACGTAAGCGGCCGTAATCTCACTTGCCTGACCAAACGCCCGCTAATCACCAGGGTTTGTTCTACTAACCATCAGTTGGGGAAACCACCCCACTGATGGAAGTTTCACTTTACCCTCGACGTAAGCGGCCGTAATCTCACTTGCCTGACCAAACGCCCGCTAATCACCAGGGTTTGTTCTACTAACCATCAGTTGGGAAAACCACCCCACTGATGGAAGTTTCACTTTACCCTCGACGTAAGCGGCCGTAATCTCACTTGCCTGACCAAACGCCCGCTAATCACCAGGGTTTGTTCTACTAACCATCAGTTGGGAAAACCACCCCACTGATGGAAGTTTCACTTTACCCTCGACGTAAGCGGCCGTAACCTCACCTGCCTGTTCAAACGCCCGCTAATCACCAGGGTTTGTTCTACTAACCATCAGTTGGGGAAACCACCCCACTGATGGAAGTTTCACTTTACAATCATGAGGGAATATCTTCTTTCCAGGTAGTCCACCAATTCCTCAACAATCTGTATATAATTGTACTTGAGACTGACCCAGCCCCTGGAATACTCTGCCACTACTTCCCTGCTTTTGCTTCCGGTATATATGCACAGGCGGGATACCCTCCCTCCTCCCTTCAGAAGGGTACGTGGGTTAATGCCAAAGCTTGTGGGCTCGGGCTGCACAAGGGCGAACCACCGGCAGTGCATAATTCTGCCCTCAATCAAACCATGACCGCTGTTATGAGACACATCAATCCTGCTATCCATATCCATCCCTCCGGGATACTACTTCTAACAGTTTATGCCTCAAGACAGCTTTTATTCACTCATAATGAAAAGAAGCACAGGAAGCGCAGGGAAGCACAGGAAGCGCAGGGACGATCCCCTTGCTTCCTAAGGAGACGGATTTTACCGATTAATAAGGAAAACCGGCAGTCCCAAGCTTAACACTTTTATCGCGTTAACAATAGAATCAATCATTTAAGGGTGGGATAATGAAGCGTACTATAACGTTTCCATCCCGGCGAAATATAGCCATTTTCTTTTTATTAAGATAACATCTCCCGTCTGAGGTTACTATGACCAGCCCTGCGTTAATCAAAAATTGCAAGGCATGTATTTTATTATCACGTTTTTTTATGGCTCGTTCAAGAAAAGCCTGCTTTCTGATACCAAGATTCTCGCTGCTTATTGCTAATTTGTCAGACAGGGCGTTTTTATTTTCAAAAATCCTGACTACCTTTAATATATTTCTCTTAAGGGTAACAATGGATGTTACATAATATACAACGAATAACAAAGCGATTACCGCTATCCAGCGTACAGTTTCATTTAATGCCATAAAACCAACTCCAATTCGTAAAACTGAAGCAAGAGAACCGTCCCTATGCTTCCTATGCTTCCCTATGCTTCTGCTTCTTCTGCTTCTTCTGCTTCCTATGCTTCCTTTATGGGAACCCCTTCCTGGATTTCATTGGGCGGGTCGACTATTACTATGTCTTCTTCACTTAACCCTTCAATAATCTGCGCCCAGTCCTTGTTCTCTATACCGGTACTTACTTCTTTAAGCACTGCCTTTCCGCCATCCACGACGAAAACATAGTCTTTTTCGTCCATCTCAAACACAGCGTCCCTTGGTACCATAAGCGCGTTCTTGGCTTCCCCGGTTATTACCTCTACATCCACGCTAAACCCCGGCTTAAGGCTTTGATGGCTTTCGAGGAACTCTATCTCAACAGGCACCCGCTGTTGCTCTACCCCAAGCTGGGACAATACTTTAACTGCCTGGGGAAATACTTTTTTTACCCTTCCGTTAAGCACCTCTTTGTCAAGAATGTCCCCGCTAATCAGGACATTATCCCCTTCATTAATGTCAACCGCTTCGCCGGCAAGAAACATACACCTTGCCTGCATACTGCCCGGGTCTCCAACCCTCATAACCAGACTGCCGGGGGGCACCGTCATGCCTTCCTCAAACCCGATATCAAGCACAACACCTTCCATATTTGAAACCGGCCTTCCCTCCTCAATCTGACGCTGGATAAGCGAAACCTCTGCCCTCGCCGCTGCCATCGAAGCCTGGTTGGCTGTCCCGCCTTTCTTGGCTGCCTCCAAGGCCGCAACAGCAGCGTTTAGCTGGAGCTCGGAAAGCTCGTAGGCGTCCCTTGCCTGCTGATAATCAAGCTCGCTCATCGCCCCCATATCAAAGAGAGATGCAGCACTTTCAAGGTTCTCCTTAGCCCTGTCCCTTTCAACAGCGGCTCCCTCAAAGGCGGCCAAGGCCGCCGAAACTTCAGCCCCGGTTACGGCACTTCCCTCGGCCAGCGCAAGCTGCGCTTCGGCCTGGCCAAGCCTTATGTTCAGTTCATCGAGGTCAAATTCTATCAGTATTTCTCCCTCTTTGACGGTTTGGCCCACCTCCACCGGTATCCTCTTTATACGGCCTCCGTATACAGCATATATATCCTGCTTCTCCGCAGCCTCGATATCTCCGGTCTGCTCCACTATATTTCTGATATCCCCGCGCACCGGCAAAGCGGTATCCACCTCCACCGCACTCCCCATGCTTTTCAGCAAAAAAGATGATATGAGAACAATAACCAGTATCCCTATCCAGAATAACTTTTTCTTCTTTTTTATTATTTCTTTGATTTTTCCAACAGCCCTGACCTTCATAAAACGACCCCCTATTCTCTACTCTTCATGACCTCTACCAGGTCCATCCTCGAAATCCTTCTCATGTTCGCAAGCTGAGCCAGTACCACAAACAAAGCAACGGTAATCGCCGCCAAAACATAGGTCTTGGGGAATACCACCAGCGGCAGGCTCATAACATCTTCCGGGTAAAAAGCTATTATCTGTGCTCCTATTGCCCTGCCGAGGGGCATTCCAACCACAAGCCCCAATATGCTGACCGCCGTATTTTCGTTGAATATCAGCTCTGACACCTGTTTGTTGCTAAAACCCATAATTCGTAAGGAAGCTAATTCGCGCCGCCTCTCCATTATGCTTATGGTTGTAGTGTTATAAATAATTGCAAATCCCATTATACAGCTCATGGTTATTATAACTCCAATCATTGCATACATCAGGTCCATATATTCATAATACTGTTTTACCATATCGTCCGGTTCTTTCACGCTCTGGACATAGGGCATACCTTCCAGTTCCTTAATAAAGCTTTCGCTGCCATATCTCACCTTTATGAGGGCACTGCTGATAGTTGAGCCCTCCTTCATTGCACGGTTTAACGCCCCGACTTCCATAAAGCCGCTGCCGCCCATATACTGCTCCACCAGCCCTTTTACGGTGACCTGATGCTCTGTCCCCGGCTTGTAGAGAGCCTCCATGCTAATAGTATCGCCTACCTTTACTCCCAGTGATTTGGCGAGCCCCTCGGTTAACAGGATGCCCTCACCCGGGACGTCCGCCCTGTTGCCGTTCAGGTCGGAAAGCCTGTAAATGTCCGATTTCTGCCTAATACCTTCTACTACTGTTTCCTTCTGTCTCCATCCGTTTGTCATCCTGAAAGGGTATTCGGCCATCGGCTCCGCATAGGTGACTTCCCTGAATTCCATGAGGTCATTTACAATATCCTGGTGCATATCGGCGGTAAACGTCACCTTATAATCGTAGGATAACGAATCTCCAAAGGCCTTGTCAAAAAGAAGGTCCACCGAATCCAGCAGCATAAGTATGGATATCATGATCCCTACCGTCATGGCTATTGCAAATATAGTAAACAGCGTTCTTTTTTTGTTCCTCCACATGTTACGGAAGGTCAGCCGCCAGGATATCCTAAGACCTGCCAGAAAAGGCAGCAGCCTTTCTCCCCACCACTTCTTACCCTCAACGGGAGCCACCGGTCTCATGGCCTCCGCCGGCGCAATCCTTAATACCCTTTTTGCAGCATTATATCCTGCTATACCGCAAAAGCCAACACTCATCAAAATACCGGCGGCCAAAACTCCCAGGGAGGTCCTTATCTGCAGTACCGGTATATTAAAAAACACCAGATAGTACCGGGTAAGGCTCCCGCCAAGCCACATACCCAAAAGGCCCCCCAGTATCGAACCGGTAAATCCCACAAACAGTGCATAACCCAAGTAGTGAAACAATATCGACCTCTTAGTAAATCCAAGGGCCATAAGTACCCCAATCTGACTCCGCTGGTTGTCCACCAGCCTTAAAAGCAGCATATAAATAACAATTGAACCTATAATGAGGAAAATCATCGGGTAGGAATAACCCATTGACTCCAGGCCCATCAGCTCATTGTCCATCATCATATAGCTCGCCTGGTCTTCCCTTTCGCCAACGGATATCAGTCCATAATGCTTAAACGTATATTCCAGTTCCTTTTTAACCTCTTCGGTATAGGCTTCGTCCTTTAGCTGCACTACCACCTCGTTGACCACGCCCTCGTACCCGAAGAGCTGCTGCATAAATCCGTGTTCAAGGTACAGAATTGTAAACCTTTCATAGTCCGGCATTAGCTCTCTGGCCGAAGGGATCGGGTAAATATACTCCGGGCTGACCGCCTTTCCCGCCGCCTCAAGCTCTATCCTTTTACCGTTTATTATCGGGTATAGAGTGCTTCCTGTCTCCAGGCCGTGGGCTTCCATAAACAGCTTTTCCACAAGGGCCGTGTCCCGGTAGTCGCCGGATACGTACCTGCCTTCATCTATATACAGCCTGTTCAGGGCATCGTCATTGGATTTTGGTACCGACACAACCCTTGCCTGTATCTTTCCTTCATAACCGGATATTTCCATTGGTACATCCAGAACCAGCCTCCCCTGAGCGGCAGCCACCCCGTCAATCCGCTCCGCTGCTGAAACTATGCTCTCGGAAGATTTGTTAAGCTTTACAAACAGGTGGGGAAGCCTGTATTCTTCATAATAGTATTCGACTGAATGGCTCAGGTTTTCATAGGACATGAGAGTTGCATTATACATGGTTATACCTATAACAACCACCAGTAAAACCGCAATGTACTGCCCCTTGTTGCTCTTTATATCCCTGAGGGTCATTAACATGAGCTTATTCACTACCACTCAATCCTTTCGGGGTCAATGGGATTTTCTATAGTCCGAATATTTGCTATCCTGCCGTTGCTTAAGTACAGCACCCGGTCTGCCATTTCGGCTATGGCGGCGTTATGGGTTATAACCAACACGGTTTTGCCCAAACTTTCGTTAATTTCCTTTAACACCCTCAGCACCACCCTGCCGGTGGTATTGTCCAGCGCCCCTGTGGGCTCATCGCACAAAAGCATCTCGGGGTTTTTGGCCACCGCCCTTGCTACCGCCACCCGCTGCTGCTCGCCGCCGCTTAACTGAGACGGAAAATGGTCTGCCCTATCTTTCAGGCCAACCTTGTCAAGTACCTCCATCACGTCCAGGGTATCACTGCTCATATCGGTAACCAGTTCCACGTTCTCCCTCGCCGTCAGGTTGGGAAGCAGGTTATAGAACTGAAATATAAAGCCTATATTTTCCCTTCTGTACCTTGTAAGGCCGTTGTCGTCAAGGTCGCCCAGCTCTTCTCCCTTAAAGATAGCCTTGCCAAGGGTAGGCGTATCCATGCCTCCTATTATATTTAGCAGGGTGCTTTTCCCTGAGCCGCTGGGCCCCAGAATTACTACAAACTCGCCTTTATATATTTCCAGGTTAGCATCCCTCAGGGCTTCCACCGATACTTCGCCCATATGGTATATCTTGCTTAGATCTTCGGTTCTTATCAGTACCCTTTCCATACAAATCTCCCCCTACAGCATTAATACAACAGTAATAACCAACCCTCCCATTTGGAAAAGCCGCCTCATTTGTTTACAATTCCATGCTTTAAAATTCCGATGATTTCACTTACCTTTTTCTCCAATTCATCCTTATCATCAACCTTAAAATACTGAAATACAAGATGCAGATTCAGTGTATAGATTATTTCCACCACCAAAGCCGGATCGATATCCGGCCTTATCCGCCCAAGGTTCATATCCCTCCTGATAAGGCCACCCAGTATCTCAAAGGCCTCCGGCAGTGTTTTGCGAAGTTCTGAGATAAAACGGCTGTCATCCGTCTCCATCAGCATACCTATTTTATAATACCTGGGTTTGGTCCTGCTCCATTCCATGGCAGACCTGAACATATACATAAAACCTTCAAAAAAATCGGCATCCGGTTTCAATTCCCCGACACGGCTTATTATATCCATTTTTTCCTTTCCAATTTGCTTTAGCACGTAGAGGTACAGGTCCTCTTTGTCTTTGAAATACTGATAAAAGCTGCCCCTGGATATTTCAGCGTTTTTCACCACCTGGTTTATCGACGCTTCGCTGAAACGCCTTTGGGAAAACTCATCCACGGCAGCATCGAATATTCTTTGTTTTTTGGCTTCGTTCAGATTGAAAAAGGTGTCCTTCGGCATACCATCATCTCCTGTTTTCCATTAATATCATATTAGCACACCTCACATAAAATGACAACCTTGTCACATACAAAAGCCAAAATATTTTTTCCAAAATAGGGAAACAATAGGGACGGTTCTTTTTGTTATAAATAGTCCCCAGTTGTAAATATTAATAAAAAAGCTCTATGGAAAAACAACATTTACGCATAAGTTGATTTCCATAAAGCTCATTAAAATTTGTATTACCTGACATCATATCCTGCGCCCTGGATTGCTTCTTTGAGCTGTTCTTCGTTTACCCCCTCCCCATGCTGCACCGAAACCGTGCCACCGTTCAGGTTCACATCAACGCTTTCCACGCCCTGGATTGCTCCCACTGTCTTTTTTATTGCCGTTATACAGTGATTACAGCTCATACCGTTCACATTCAGCGTACTTGTCTTCATGCCATCCCTCCTTCCCAACAGGGTAATGCTTACCTTGCCAGCTTAACCCTTTTAAGCCTTAGAGCATTAGTAACAACCGATACCGAGCTGAAGGCCATGGCGGCACCGGCAATAACAGGACTTAAAAAACCAAGGGCAGCAAAGGGTATGCCCACTGCATTGTAAATAAATGCCCAGAAAAGATTTTGCTTTATGTTCCTCATGGTTGCCCGGCTTAAGCGTACTGCCAGTACAATACCCATCAGGTCTCCGCCCATCAGTGTAATGTCCGCCGCTTCCATGGCAACATCGGTCCCGGTTCCTATGGCAAAACCGACATCAGCGGCAGCAAGGGCAGGGGCATCGTTAATTCCGTCCCCCACCATTCCGGTAACCTTACCCGCCTTAATAAGCTTCATAACCTCCTCGGCCTTGTGCTCAGGAAGCACCTCTGCAAGCACGTTTTCAATACCCACCTGCTTTGCTATAGCCATTGCCGTGGTTTTATTATCCCCTGTTATCATGTAAATATCTATTCCCATGCCTTTAAGTTCCTTCACAGCCCTGTCCGAGCTTTCTTTAACGGTGTCGGCTACCGCCAGTATTCCTGAAAGTCTGCCTTCCACCGCCATAAGCATAGCTGTTTTCCCCTCGGACTCAAGCCTTTCCAATTCTCCTTCAACCTTGTCAAGGCCTATACCCTCCCGCTGCATCAGCCTTCTGTTTCCAAGAAGTATTGTATTGCCGTCTATTTCCGCCATTACCCCGTGTCCCGGTACCGCTTCAAACGACTGGGCATCCGTCAGTTTTATATTCCTGTCCCTGGCCCCTTTTACTATTGCTTCTCCTAAAGGGTGTTCCGAGCCCCTCTCGGTTATGGCAGCATACCGTAAGACCTTTTCTTCCTGAAGTCCCCCTATACTTATAACATCGGTAAGCTCGGGCTGGCCCTTTGTTATGGTGCCTGTCTTGTCCAGTATCAAAGCATCAATCTGATGAGCCCTTTGCAGGTATTCGCCGCCCTTTATCAGTATCCCGTTCTCTGCCCCCTTTCCGGTCCCCACCATAACAGAGGTTGGAGTCGCAAGCCCGAGGGCGCAGGGGCACGCTATCACCAAAACCGCCACCGCATTTATTATCCCTGCGTTAAGGTTTTTGCCGGCCAGCCACCACAGTAGCAGCGAGACAGACGCAATAACCATCACTACCGGAACAAAAACTCCCGATATCCTGTCCGCCATCTTCTGGATCGGGGCTTTGGAGCCCTGGGCTTCCTCCACCATTTTGACTATCTGTGAAAGCACAGTATCCCTTCCTACCTTTGTAGCCCTGAACTTAAAGGAACCGGTCTTGTTTATGGTAGCGCCTATAACCGTATCGCCGGGGTTTTTCTCGACCGGAATGCTCTCACCGGTCAGCATTGATTCGTCCACCGATGACCGGCCTTCCACCATCTCACCGTCAACGGGAATCTTCTCGCCCGGCCTTACAACCACAATATCCCCTATAACCACATCTTCCACCGGAATGTCGGCCTCCCCGCCGTCCCTTATGACCCTTGCGGTTTTCGCCCCAAGTCCCATAAGCTTCTTTATAGCCTCCGAGGTCTTGCCCTTAGCTACCGCTTCAAGATATTTGCCCAGCATTATTAGGGTAATAATAACGGCGGATGCCTCAAAGTAGAGGTTCATTGTATCCCCTGCTATAAATCCATTGTATACACTGTACAAATAAGCCGCTGAGGTTCCTATCGATACCAGCACGTCCATGTTGGCACCACCACCCCTTAGGGCGTGATAGGCACCCTTGTAAAACCTGTAGCCTACCACAAACTGCACCGGTGTTGCCAATAATAGCTGCACCCACGGATTATGGAGTATATCTATCGGCCTTCCTATCAAATGTAATATCATAGCTGCAACCAACGGGAATGAAAGAACCGCCGACATCGTAAAAAGGCCCCTAATCTGCCTTACCTCCTTTTCCCGCTCGTGTCTTTCAACGTCCCGGTCTACCCTTGTTTTTTCTTCAGCGTCATACCCCGCCCTTTGAACAGCCTTTATCATTTCCTTCACCGTTACCTGTGAAGAATTGTACTCCACTGATGCGGTTTCCATGGCAAAGTTTATGGCAGCCTTCACAACGCCGTCCAGCCTGTTCAGGGCTTTTTCCAGCCTTGCAGCGCAGGCGGCACAGGTCATCCCCTTAATCTTTAGCTCCACCCTGTCCAGTACCACATCGTATCCGGTATCACGTATAACCTCTATCAAATGCCCTGCCCCCACCTTTGCGCCTTCATATTCCACCGTTGCCTTTTCGACAGCCAGATTTACTGCTGCTTTGTGTACGCCCTTTACTTTATTTAGTTTCTTCTCCACCCTGCTGGAACAGGCCGCACAGGTCATGCCTGAAATTTTAAAGGTTACTTTGCTAAACGTGTTACCGCTGTTACTGCTTTTTTCCATATTTACACCTCCGGTCGGTCCTTAGTTGTTATATCCTTCCTTGTACAATTAGTATAGTTACTTTATCAGTGGTTTTTGCCACTGTTTAAACCTGTTAACATAACGTTCTAACTATTGCTTTTCTAAACATCAAGCACCTCTTTGTGCTTTCTCCTGGGAGAGGG